>Ga0209138_1000006_pt1 | contig 274352 bp, 225 predicted proteins | sample SaaInl3SG_22_DNA_FD_184645 | JGI IMG/M metagenome (GOLD analysis project Ga0209138, IMG submission 184645) | Marine microbial communities from expanding oxygen minimum zones in the Saanich Inlet - ESP_153SG_22_DNA (SPAdes) (version 2) | ecosystem: Environmental > Aquatic > Marine > Intertidal...
TTCAGGCAATTTCAGGTCAGAATTTTGTTCAATCAAGTCCGCTCGACCATTAATAGTTAAACAACTATTCATTGTCAAACTGAGAATTAGTATTTGAAGTAGTCGTATCATTTTACATTAGTGCCAACTCCTTTTATGCCCCGGTTTATGCCCTATAACACCAAACCCACATCTTTTTTGGATTGTGCATGTTTATGTGCTTTTTCGGGAAAATGTTATTGAGGGGATTATGGGAGTTGTTAGTGGTGGTTTTTGTGGTTGTTGGTAGTTTCTTAACTACTTTAAAGTTACGGATTTTATCCGAGGTCTATTACATCCTCACCCCCATTTTTCCCCATTTCTAACAGGTTTTTATTTCCAAGCTGGGCTTTGACGGCCGCATCAAGGGGACTTTCGATGGATAAGGACGTGCTTTTGGCCACGTGAGTGTATATCATCGTCGTGTCGGTTTTGGCGTGGCCTAAAAGTTCCTGGATGTGACGTACATCGACGCCGCGTTCTAACTGATGGGTGGCGTAGCTGTGTCTAAGCATATGTGGAGTAACACGTTGTGGGGTACCCACGCGCTTGCCTGCGCGTGCGACGATGTTAGCGATGGAAGTTGCACTGTATTGGCCGCCTTCTGGGCCTTCTATAAGGTATGTTTTTGGTTGGTAGAATCTGAAGTACTCTTTAAGGATGGAAACTAGGGTGTGTGGGAGCGGGAGTAATCGGTCCTTGCCCCATTTGCTTTGCTCCACGGTGATAATGCCGCGTGAGTGATTGATGTCGGAAAGTTTGAGGTTGATCACTTCGCTGCGGCGCATACCGCATGAATAGAGGACGGTAAGGATGAGGCGGTGTTTGATGTTTTGCGTAGTTGCGATCATTCCCAAGGCTTGTTCCACGGTGATCACCTTAGGCAAGCTTTCCGTTGCGCGGGGACGTACGAGGGTGGCTGGGTTGATTGGATTGCCATTGAGGATGAGCAGGAGTTTGAGGGCACCAACAAACTGGCGTTGGGTGCTATTGGCGTGATGGAAAAGTTTGGTGGCGCGGTAGGTGTTGATTTGTGCTAATGTGTATGCAGAAGGTGGCGTTGGATGCAAACTGGCCATCAATGGTGCCATCAGGGAGAGGTAGTTGTTGATGGTGTTTTGTGCATAGCCGCGGGCGTACAACATCTCTTGGTAGGATTTGAGGTAGAACTGGGTAGTTTCATTGTGTCTTTTAGAGAGGGTCGTTGAAAGTGGTTTTCGGGTGAGCACTTCCAGAGAGCCGAAAGGTGCAACCGTCTTTTGGAGCTGGAGCCAATTGGGTTTATTGTATTGGAGCAACCAACACTTGATCTGCTTGTCCCAGCTTGCGCCAATGCGGTAAAGGGCACGGTTCAGGGGGCGGTGGAATGGGGTGCGTAGCGAAAAGAATCGGCCACGGGAGTCGCGGTAATCGCCAACGGTGATGATGAAATGTTTTGGGTTGGACATGAGCTCGGGGTTGTCCAAGTAAATTGGCCCCATGGATTGACATGTCCAAGAAATGTGGAAAAATTCAGGTTATCAGCCGCGAAGGACTTTCGCCATAGGACGCCCTTTAGCCAATTCATCGACGAGCTTGTCGAGATAACGCACGGCGCGCGTGAGCTCATTGTCGAGGTCTTGAATCTTGTAGCCACAAATAGTCCCTGTGATTAGGTGGGCATTCGCATGAAGAGCAGCCTCATCGAAAAAGGTTTGGAACGTGGATTTAGCGGCGATATGGCGGTCCAAATCTGCCTTGTTGTAGCCCGTGAGCCATTGGATCACCTCGAGCAGCTCGGCCTCACTCCTGCCCTTCTTTTCGACTTTGGCAACATAATGAGGATAAACACTTGCGAAGGTGAGCGCCGCGACGCGGGCGTGGTGTTCGGGAGTTGCGTGTGTAGCCATGGCGGTGGTGGTGTAGGTATGAGTTAAAGCTTGATGCCCTTCGGGTTGCCCTTGAGGTAGACCTCGATGAAGTTGCGCAAGAACCCAACGCCATACCCTTCGTTCATCGTATTGGTCGTTTGGACGGCTAGGATGGCGACGGCAAAGCCCTCTTTGGAAAGGGCGCTGATAAAGACCGCAACCATGTAGAGTACATAGAGTGCGAACGGCATAGCGTACACGCTCTCGTGGAAATAGAAGATGCCCACAACAGCGAGAATGGCCGTGAGGTGGCGGTAGAGGGTGAAGACCAACGGGAACAGGTGGGTCAGCTTTAGGTTGCCGGGGTGTGCCTTTGCGAGTAGAGGACGGGCGGCGCCGAAGCGGAATACTTGGCGGCGGAATTGCTTGAGCGTCGCGCGGCGTTTGTGGTAGACGTGGGCCTCGGGAATGAATCGGCTGACCGCGCCTGCTTTTTGAAGACGAAGGCTGAGCTCGACATCTTCGCCACAAACGAAGTTTTCGTCGTAGCCCCCTACCGAGCGGAAGAGCTCGGCGCTCATGCCCATGTTAAAGCCGCGCGGTTGGTAGGACGTCAGTGTGTTTTTACCGCCGCGTATGCCTCCGGTAGTGAGGAAGCTGGTCATCGAAAAGTTGATGGCTTTTTGAAGGTCTGTGAAGTCAGCTGAGGCCGCATCGGGACCGCCGAAGAGCGTGGTATCAGGGTGTGTTTCAAGGAAGGCATCAATGGCGCGGAGGTAACCGGGCGGGATGATGCAATCACTATCGAGGAAGATGAAATACTGGGCCGTAGCTAAGGAAGCCGCGCGGTTGCGGGCATCCGAGACGGGCAGGAATTCCTCGTAATAGATTTGAAGCGGTAATTGGTCGAGGTATGGGGCCAATTCTGGTCGCAAGGTATCCCCCGGAGTACCGTCGCCTAAGATGATTTCAAAACCACTTTGCGGGTAGTCCAACGCGATGAGGCTTTGGAGGAATTCGGTGACTTCGTCCGGACGCTTGAACGTCGGCGAAATCAACGCATACTTTGGGGAATTGGCAGCTTGGGCCATTAATCCAAACCTATTTTATCGTTGATCGTATAATCGTGCTCCTTGTTGCTCACGCGCAACAACAACTCAGCAATGAATCCCACACCGAAAAGTTGAACGCCTATAATGGTCAGGGCTAGGAGGATATAGAAGAGTGGGTTCTCAGTAATTAATCCGGCTTCTATCTCAGCACTCAGCGCCCAAAGTTTGTACCCGCCAAGGTAAGCCAGCAGGGCGATACTCAGGGTGAACATGAGTGTTCCAGCGGCGCCGAAAAAGTGCATAGGACGGCGACCAAACTTGCCCACTACAGCTAGGGTGGCCAGATCAAGGAAACCATTGATGAATCGATCCAGGCCAAACTTTGTGGTCCCATATTTACGGGCCTGGTGCTGCACTACCTTCTCCCCGATCTTGCCAAATCCCTTGTTTTTCGCCAAAAAGGGTATGTAGCGGTGCATCTCACCGTAAACTTCAATATTGTGTACCACCTCTAAGCGGTAGGCCTTCAAGCCACAATTAAAGTCATTGAGTTTAATCTTGGATATTCGACGGGTCGCCGCATTGAAAAGCTTAGTCGGAATGGTCTTGGTTAGCGGATCGTAACGCTTTTGCTTCCAGCCGCTTACCAAATCATAGCCATCTTCCAAAATCATTTTACGCAACTCTGGAATTTCCTCTGGACTGTCTTGAAGGTCGGCGTCCATAGTGATGACCACTTGGCCAGAAGCAGCTTTAAATCCTTGATTCAGTCCGGCGCTTTTTCCTTGATTCTTACGAAAGGAAATGGCCTTTACATTGGGATTCTGGGTACGAAGTTCCTGAATGACCTGCCAGCTGTTATCCGTTGATCCGTCATTGACGAAAATGATTTCATAGCTATAACCTTCGCGATCCATGACGCGTGAAATCCACTGGGTCAATTCCGGCAAGCTCTCGTCCTCATTGAATAAGGGACAAACAATACTGATATCTAATGATTTCATGGAGATTTAGACTAAGGGTTCATCCTTTTTAAACGTTGCCGCTATAATCAGCCCTATGATTGAATTGACCACAATATACCCTAACCAAGTAAATAGATAAACTTTAATATTTCTGCCGCTCCAATTTTCAATAGCTTCTAGCGTGCTTTCCATTTGATCTGCGGGCATGTTTGCATCGCTTAATTTTTCCATAGTAGTCCCCAGTTGTTTATCGACTACCATGTCTCTAAAGTCCGTATCAATCCAAAAGTAAAGGGCTATTACGAAGCCTATACTCAGAGTGATGTTTATAATGCGGTTTATCATGTACACAGAAAATACCTCTCTGAACGTAGCATAACCGTTTTGGCGCTTTTTCAGCCCAATGACCGACCACAAACAAATAACAAAGTTCACTACGATTAATACTACACCGCTAATTTGACCGAAAGTAGAAAACTGATCTAGAATAAGGTAATATGATAGTTGCAGTAATACAGCGAGTGTACCGGCTATCAATCCATAATTATACAAGTCTTTGTCCAGCTTATTTCTCATGATTTGAGGTTGTTTGCCCAAAGATAAGGGAAGAAGTCAATTTTCGTGATCAAAAGATTGCTTTCTGAGAAGGGTTTAACTTAAATTTGCACCGGGCAAGTCTCACACAACCAGCTCCTGGTGAATCCCCCAGGGTGGGAACGCAGCAAGGGTAGTCGGTCGTAGCGGTGTGATGTGAGTAGCTTGCCCTTTTTTTGTGCCCTAAAGTCTCGGGAATGCCTTACTTTTGACCCGGAATAAATTCAATACCACAACACATGAAATTTTTCATTGATACAGCGAACCTCGACCAGATTAAAGAAGCTCAGGATTTGGGCGTGCTAGACGGTGTAACAACCAATCCTTCATTGATGGCTAAAGAAGGCATCAGTGGAACGGAAAACGTAAAAGCCCACTACAAGGCTATTTGTGATATCGTCGACGGTGATGTGAGCGCAGAAGTGATCGCTACTGATTACGATGCGATGATTAAAGAAGGAGAAGAATTGGCCGCTATCGATGAGAAAATCGTCGTGAAAATCCCCATGATTAAAGACGGGGTAAAGGCATTGAAGTACTTCTCAAGCAAAGGCATCAAGACGAACTGTACCTTGATCTTCTCAGCAGGACAAGCCTTGATGGCAGCCAAAGCTGGTGCAACTTACGTGAGCCCATTCATCGGCCGTTTGGATGACATTTCAACCGACGGTTTAGAGTTGATCGAGAGCATTCGTGTGATCTTCGACAACTATGATTTCGGCACTGAAATCTTGGCCGCCTCTGTACGTCACCCGATGCACATCATTCAATGTGCGCAGATTGGTGCGGACGTGATGACAGGACCATTGAGCGCAATGGAAGCCTTGTTGAAGCACCCGTTGACCGACATCGGTTTGGCGAAGTTCTTGGAGGATCACGCCAAGGCGAACAGCTAAATTTGACTCAAATTTTTGACCCAGAGCCCTGCAGTAATGCAGGGCTTTTTTGTACCTTTTTGAAGCGTAAAATCTCTTTCCCAATGGTCTATACCCTCTTTCCTGATAGTCCTAATATGAGTACTGTTGAAGAATGCGTGGCACGGTTTGAAAAAGGCGATGTTGCCATCATTCCTACGGATTCAGTCTATGCCATTGCTGGAGATTTTCAACATCCCAAGGCCTTGGAGAAACTGGCCAAAATCAAAGGAGAATCCGTGAAGGAGGCAGAGTTCAGCTTTCTTTTCACAAGTATATCGCAGGTATCGGAATACACGCAGAGTTTGGACGGTCCCACTTTTAAGCTGGTGAAAAAATGCTTGCCTGGACCTTACACCTTGGTGCTGGAAGCCAACATCAATCTAGCCCGCAAGCTTGGGCAAAAGAGAAGCACCATTGGCGTTAGAATTCCAGATAACCCCATCGTACTTGCGTTGGCTGAACGCTTGGGACGTCCGCTCGCCTCAGCCTCCTTGCACCACGACGACGATATTTTGCAATACCCGACAGATCCAGATGAAATCGTGGCGAAATATGCAGGAAAGGCAGATTTTATCATTGACGGCGGATGGGGAGATAATATCCCTTCCACAGTTATTGATTTAAGCGGTGATGTGCCTACCCTGCTTAGAGCGGGCAAAGGCGATCCTGATGTGATTTAACCCAAAGGGTAAGGCCATGACGGTCGAGCTTGCCTCCGGCTACCTCCGGCCACGCTGACAGCCATAGGTAATGCTTAGGACGTTGGCTTTTAGGCCATTTCTGTAGGAGTGCTTTGGCCTGAGTTAGTTGGCCTTGGTCGGAAAGGATCAGCACAGGTAATTGGCCGAAAACTTCATCTTCTATCGGAGCAATTGCGGCACGAATGCCTTCGGCTGCGAGCGCCTGTTCCCACTGCTCTGGATGGATCTTAATGCCGCCGGAATTGATAGCGAAATCCAAACGTCCTTCTATGGTAAACGCCCTATCGTTGTGTAGGACAGCGACGTCATTGGTGACCAATTCTTCTATACCCAAATGCGGCGACCGTACCACCAAGGCACCGTCAGCATTCACCGAAAAGCGTGTACTCCCCACCGCTCGATATACTTCTTCATCCAATGCACGCACCGCCACATGAGAGGCCGTTTCTGTCATCCCATAGCCAACATATACTTCGGTACCCTGCGGACATTCCATTACTGGAGCGACACTACCCCCTAGCAATACCTTCTTTATTCCCTTTTGCCAACGTAAATGTTGAAATTGCGGAACGGTCAGCGGAATGAAATCAATAGTGCCTCGAGGAAGTTCTAGGGATATTTTGGGTTCCACCAAATGCAACTGCAACGACCCAACTAAGGCCCGAATTACCATCATGGCCCCGCCAATACGGTCTACAGGAAGGCCTAAAACCGCGACCGCACCAGGATCCAAACCAAAATGTTGCAGCGTAGCTTGTGCACTCTGCGCCAAACGCGCTCGGGGATGATGCCAAACTTTAGGTGTCCCCGTACTACCGCTGGTAGACATCGGCAGAAATTCAGAGTCTGAAAGCCAAAATTTCACCACCTTTTGGACACCCGCAACATGAGCCGCAACCTCTTGTAATTCAACAAGTTCTTGTGGAGAAAAGCGCTGGTTATTCCAAATAAATGTGGTCGGCATTAAAAAAGTGTTAATTCGGTATAGTTCTTGCGTAGGTGTGCGCACTATGACCCGATTCAAAATCATTTCAATATACGCCATCGCGTTGGTTTTTTCCCTCTCAGGGAGTGCCACGGGCGTGGAAAATTTCAGATGGGTCACAGTCATGACAGACCAGAGTCAAGAGCCTATTGAAGGGGTTTCAGTCATGATCAACCAAACCTTTGTGGGTGAGACTGGCCCGCTGGGGAGATTACTACTGCCCGATGGCGCACCTGGCGATCTTATTGGGTTCTACCACACCAGCTACTCGCCTGCTTTCGTGTCCAGATTAGAATTGGGCACCCTTGAATACAACATTTACCTCCAAGAGAGCGTCCTCAACATACAAGAGGTCGTGATCAACGCGAATCGAATCAAACAGGATTATCAGCGCACGGCCAAGGAAGTACGTACCATCGATTCCAAGCGCATGGACGAGCAATACCAAGCTAATGTGGCCGATGCGCTCGGCATTGACCCGAACATCTTCATACAGAAGAGCCAAAGCGGCGGCGGGTCCCCGATGATACGCGGGATGAGTACCTCGCGCGTGCTGTTGACCGTCGACGGTATCCGCATGAACAATGCTATCTTTCGCGCCGGTAATGCCCACAATGTGATCAGCTTGGATCCCGAATCCATTGCAAACCTTGAAATCAGCTTAGGGCCGGGTAGCGTACTGAACGGCTCGGACGCTATGGGTGGGGTGATGAACATCAATACCTACGAAGCGCATTACGGCGATTCCACAGAGGTCTTGCAAAGTCTGGTCTTCACCTTATCGAATCAAAGTGGCCAATTAGCCCGTCGACCGAATTTCCGAATCAACTACGGCGGATTGAATTGGGCTGGGATGACCTCCATCACCTTCTCTCAATACCAAGATGTACGCATGGGTAAAAACGTCCTTGGATGGACACCGGAATCCCACCTCGACAATACCCTTTCGAATTTCTACACCGCCCGTTTCGGCAACCTTGACACCATCCTAGTTAATGAAAACCCTAATATCCAAGTCAACACGGGCTACGACCAGCGCAACTTCACTAACAAATTTAAAATCCGCATCTCCCCGCGTACCGAAATCAAAGCAGGCCTCCACGGCAGTATCACAACGGATATCTCGCGTTACGACCGTATGATGGAAATGAAAGGAGATATGCCGAAGTACGCGAAATGGAACTATGGTCCGCAGATTTGGTCCTTGGGCTACATCGCCTTGGAAAATCGCACCACTACTCGCTTCTCAGATTGGATTAAGATTACCGTGGCCGGGCAGTATTACGAGGAGAGCCGCGATGTGCGCAAACTCAAAAATTTAGAAGGCAAGGTGCAGCGAGAGCAGGTCTATATTGGCCAATTCAATGTGGACGCCAGCAAAAAATTGGGCACTCGAACCAAACTCGTCTATGGGGCAGAATACATCCAAAACAATCTGACCAGTACCGCGTGGAAGTACCACGAGCTCGTTCCAGATACCACTTGGTCCGCGCAAACGCGCTATGCCGACGGTAGTCAATGGCAAAGTACCTCCGGATTCGCCATGCTCCACACCGACCTTAGCGATAGATTCAGTGCCAGCGGTGGCGTTCGACTCAATAGCGTTCACCTGTTCACCCCCATCTCATTCAACGGTTTCGAACAAGATGTCGACCACCAATTCCTCGCACCTTCAGCCGAACTAGGCTTCACTTATTTCCGCCCCACGTTCAAATACTTTCTCAACCTAAGTACCGGATTCCGTGCCCCCAACATCGATGACGCGAGCAAAGTATTTGATTCACAACCTGGGGCGTTAATCATTCCCAACCCCGATCTCCACGAAGAGCGATTGTACAGTGCCGAACTAGGCATGAAGCAAAAGCTCGGAGACCGTTGGGCGTTGGACGCGAGCTTCTATTACAGCTTCCTAGACGAGGCCATGGAGCGCGCACCGTTCGACTTCGGCGGTCGAGACAGCGTATTCTACGAAGGAGAACTCTCTCAAGTGCTCGCCGTGCAAAACATCGACTATGCTTGGATATGGGGATACCAGTTTGGTGTTCGTTCCGACATCTCCAAAAACCTCCACTGGCTCTTGCACTGGTCTCACCCCTTCGGCATGGACAGCCAAGGCAACCCATTACGCCATGTGAACCCATTCAATGCCACCTCTACCCTGAGCTACAGCAGAGAAAAGATTCGTACCAACCTCATCTTGCGCTACAATGGTGCAATTGATGCAGACGAAATGCCGTTTTCAGAATCTGATAAATTGCACATGTACGCAATCAATGAAGATGGCCTGCCGTACTCGCCTTCTTGGTACACCATCAACGTTCATGGCTCCTACCACTTCTCGAAAAACATCTTGATTCGTGTGGGACTAGAAAACCTGATGGACGTTCGCTACCGCCCGTACTCAAGCGGAATCGCCGCCCCAGGGCGCTCTGTGTTCTTCTCGTTGCGCATATCGGTTTAATCCAACGGGCTGAGATCCCAAGATTTTTGAATATCGTCAACCAATTGTAATTGACCACCCGCCACCCAATGAGGTGCCGGCAGATTGTTCGTGTACAAACTCCCCGTACCCAAACCTTGCGGCAACGGGTTGTTCTTTGTCGAAGCCCACTGGGCAATGGCGTTCATCCCCAAATTGCTCTCCAATGCACTGGTCGCCCACCACTCAATACCACGGGCCTCTGCCAAGGCGATCCACTGGTCAGCACCGCGCCATCCACCAATAAAACTTGGCTTGAGAATGATGTAGGGCGGTCTAATCTGGTCGAGCAGCTTTTCGCGCTCCTCCTTTTCAACCAATCCTATCAAACTTTCGTCCAACGCCACGGGCGTGTGTGCCCTCCGTACGAGCTCGGCCAATTCCTCCCTGTAATCCACCGCCAAAGGCTGCTCGATACTATGCACGGCCAACCCCGCCAATACTTGGTCCACCTCCAGCGCCTCCTGCAGTGTAAAGGCACCATTGGCATCGACACGCAAGGTTAATTGGTCTTGTGAAAATTCTTTTCTGATCCCTTCCAACAAAGCCTGCTCTGTCGCCCAATCAATGGCACCTACCTTCATCTTTAGCGTGGTAAATCCTTCCTCCAACCGGCGACTGATCTGATCCAGCATGAAGGACTCGTCCCCCATCCAAATCAACCCATTGATCGCAATGGACTCCTCGCCACGGCTATACGGCGTTTGAAAATGCTCAAAACCATGCTGTAAATGACTAAAGGCCTGCTCTAGGGCAAACTGAATACTGGGAAACTGCGTATTCGCCGCATACAACTCTTCCAATCCCAATGCGATGTTTTGGACCGTCCAATGCAGTTGCGCCTCGAGCCCAGGCACATCGTCCATGCTCAACCCACGCAAGATGCCGACCTCACCCCATCCCACAGGAAACGGTGCCGAAGCATCCTCAATTTTCAGAAAAAAACTCTGCTTTGTGCGCAACACCCCGCGCGAGGTGCCGGCGGGCTGCTTGAAAAGCAGATCATATGAACTGAAACTCGCGCGCATCATTACATGTTTAAGGCCACGGCGGTCCCTACGCAAAAGAGCAAGGTCATCATGGCCATGGGCTTTAATAATTGGTCCAATTCCATCGGCTCCATAGCCTTGGTAAAAGGCTTGAACACCACCCGCGAGAGCAACAATCCGAAGAAAATATGAAACACGAGCAGGGCCTGATTACCATCTAGGAGCGCCCAATACAGCGCAAAAACCAAACTCAGCACATTGCCTATCATCAGCAACGCTTTGAAATAACCGCGGCCCCATTTCTTGCCCATGCGCACCACTAAGGTCCTTTTGCCGGCCTTGGCATCCGTATCCACATCTCTAAGGTTATTCAAGGTCAATACTGCGGCACTATACGCCCCAGCTACCAAGGCTGGCAGCACAAAACTCCCATGCAATGGGGCATACAAGGCCGCCGATCCTAGCACCCCGACCAATCCAAAAAACAAAAAGACAAAGAAATCACCGCCACCCCAGTACGCATAAGGCTTAGGCCCCATCGTATACGAGGTCGCAGCAGCGACTGCGGCAATGTTCAACACAAAAAACACATAAAATAAAACCTGCCCATACAAGGCCAGGAACACTAATGTCCCTCCGCTGATCAGCGCCAATACCGTCCACAGTCTCACGGCGCGCTTCATAGCCGGGATGGAGATCAAACCGCTGGCAATGGCCCGCTTTTCACCCGTTCTATGGTCGTCCGTACCGCGCATCCCGTCGCCCAGATCGTTGGCATAATTTGACAATACTTGGTACGCGAAAGAAGTAAAAACAGCCAAGGCAAAGATGCGCCAATCCTCACCATCACTGACCTTGTAGGCTAATCCGGTACCCAGTGCGATCACGGCAAAGGCCAAGGGCAAGGTGCGCAATCGTGCAGCGGAAATCCAATGTTTAAGCTTGGCCATGTTCCTGCATAATTTTTAACGCACTTAGATTCATGGACTGTTCCGTTTTGCAATCAATAACGGTCAATCCCTTCACCGAGGTAAGCGCCGTGGCCAATTCTTCTTCATTTTTAACACCAACGTAAGCCACCTGAAACCCCTTCACCAACGAGGCTAAATCCACCTGTTGCGCATTGGCAAAAATCTTACGTGCTTTTGCACCTGTAGTAGCCGTACCTGGGAGCCAATCAAAGATGCCGCCGATGCCGTTGTTCAATATGCAAATGGTGAGGTTTTGAGGCAATTCCCGTGCATACAAGGCATTGTGGTCGTACAGAAAACTTTGATCGCCTAGAATAACGGTATGGTGGCGCGCCGGCTCAGCCAAAGCAGCGCCGACGGCCGCACTCAAACTACCGTCTATACCCGCTACACCTCTATTGCCGTATAGTGCTACGCGCTTTGGAAAATAATTAAAATAGCGCGCTACAGAACTATTGCCCAGATGCAGTGCGGATGGCACATCAAGACGATCTACAATGGCACGAAAAGCCTCAGCATCAGACCAAGGCAAGGTAACTGCGTTATGCCATTCATATCGAACTTGAATAAAATTCGTGGCCGATTTCCAGTGCTGCAAGAGGTTTGGCGAGTATCGTATATGTTCAACATTCGCGTCCAACACATCCCAGCATTGAAACACATCAACATGAACATGCTTTTTAATCCCTAATCCGCGTAAATACTGCTTCGGCTTTTTATTAATCCATTGCCCCCCAATGCTCAACACCGCATCGGGCTGTAGATTCAACAATGCTTCCATGGGTGAAGTATTTGGATGATCCAGCAGGCCGCTCATGGGATCTGCAAAAAGTGTCCAATCAACGCCTTCATCCAAAAGCATCCGAACCATCTCAGATTCTGTAGGCAACAATTGTCCTGCAATGACTGCTACAGATTCAAACTTGCTAAAATCAGGTAATACTATAGATTCAGATAGACCATGTTTTACAAAATGATCCGCGGCCAATTCCAACTGCATGGTCTTTGGCGCCTCTCCCTGCTCATACAGCGGCTCATGAAAGGCCACATTCAAATGGATGGGTCGCATTTCAAAGAACATGGCTTGAATAGCGTACTGAAGGGCTGCTTGTACCTGCTCGTAGGAACCCTCTTCATCAATCTGAATACTCGCCGCCACATGCGGCTCGTAAAACTCACGCTGTACACAAGTCTGTCCCTCGCCTTTATTGATACGGTCCTCGGGGCGGTCGGCGCTAAGGACAATAAGTGGAACGTGGCCATAGTAAGCCTCGAGTACGGCCGGGTAATAATTGGCCAATGCACTTCCGGAGGTACAACAAACCGCTACCGGAGTTCCGATCACCTGACTACGTCCTAAAGCATGAAAAGCGGCGCTGCGCTCATCGCCAAGTACCATCATTTCGAAAGTCCCTAAGGCTTCTGCGGCAATGATCAACGGAGCATTACGAGAGCCGGGAGAAAATACAATGGTCTTCACCCCAGCCTGAGCGAGGGCTTCTAAAGTCCAATGTGCCGTGTGCTTGGTGGTTGTCATTTGAGTTGTACAGCGTCCTTGAGGGCAGAGATCTTGTATTCCGTCTCCATCCACTCATTCAAAGGTACGCTGTCCTTTGTTATCCCACCCCCTGCAAAGAACTGAATTCCATTCGCATGCCATTTCATGGTGCGCAAGAGCACGTTGGCATAGACCGTGTCCTTCACCCAAGCCAAATAGCCCGTATACAGTTCACGTGGATAGGATTCAATTTCATGCAACACCGCCAGCGCAGCTGGGGTCGGCGTTCCACAAACGGCAGGTGTAGGATGTAGGGCCTCCAAGGTTTCGAAGGCTTGTAGTTGACTATTGTCGGTGTTCACCCAAGTCATCAAGTGCTCTACAGGCCCTGCCTCGAAGGTGGTCTGCGGAGTTCGGCGCACATGTCCCCCAAGGTTTTTTAGGGTGCGGTGAATCTCTTTGGTAACAAATTTTTGTTCTTCTATTTCCTTCTCGCCCCAATTCACACCACCGCTCAATCGCGTGCCGGCCAATGACATGGAACGGTATCCCTGCTCGGTACCCTCCAAGAGTACTTCCGGTGTAGCGCCCATCCAACTTCCGAAGTGGTCGTGATAGAAGGCAAATACCGTACAATTTGGAAACTGTTTACACAATGATTGGAAAGTGGCTGAGGCATCCGCAGCGTCTGTTGACATAAAATGTGTACGACTCAGGACGACCTTCTGCACCTCGTGCTGGTGTATTTTCTGAAGGACTTGGCTGACTTCGTTTTGGTAGCTCTCTGCGCTTTTATTCTCCCAAAATTCAAGGGGAACTTGGCCAAATTCGCTCCAAAAATCGGCCACTTCTAAAGATTCTTCTTCCGCAAATCCATGCGCATCCCGGTTAAAACCGCGTAGAATCAAATCGCTTTGATCCAATGTCGCGGAACTGTAGCGCAGTGCTTTGGGACCTCCGCCGGGGAATTGGACAATCAATGAGAGCATCAACGACGTTGTTTGACAAAATTCAACAACTTAACAACCGAAATCAGCTCGCCTTGTTCGTTTTCGACTCTGATCTGGAACAAGTGTGAGGTACGGCCCTTGTGCAAACATTCGGCCGTTGCGATCAGAATACCAGTGCGTGCACTTTTGACGTGATTCGCGCTAATTTCAAGACCTACAGCCGCTTCTTTAGTAGGGTCTAGCAACATCTGAGAGGCTGCAGATCCCACAGATTCTGCCAAGGCAACGGTGGCCCCGCCGTGCAAGATTTGCATCGGCTGATACACTCTTGAATCCACGGGCATCGTAGCAACCAATTTTCCTGTGGCAGGATCGGCATCTACGTAGGTGATGTTCAAGGTTTCCATCAAGGTTCCCTTGCAGGCAGCGTTGAATCGTTGGAGGACGGTGTCCTTATCTAATGGGGCATTCATTACACGCAAAAATAGTATCCATTTGGATGGTTGGAAAATCGAATGGAAAAAAAGCCTAAATCCCCGATAACCGAGTTAAATTTGCGCTTCTGAAACCTTAGGAAAACAAAGGAGAAAATGATTACTGTAACGTTTCCAGACGGCAACCAAAGAACCTACGACAAAGGGACGACGGCCATGGACGTAGCGATGAGCATCTCGCACGGATTAGCACGCAATATTTTATCGGGCACCTACGATGGCCAAACCATCGAATTGAACGATCCTTTGACCACGGACGGTACGTTGCAGTTCCTCACTTGGAATGATGATGGGGGTAAAAAGGCGTTCTGGCACAGTTCAGCGCACGTCCTTGCGCAGGCCATCCTCCACTTCTACCCTGAGGCAAAACTGACTATTGGTCCGGCCATCGAGAAAGGATTCTACTACGACGTAGACTTTGGCGATGAAGTGATTTCTGAAAAGGATTTCGAGAAAATCGAAAAGCAAATGTTGGAATTTGCCCGTCAGAAATTCGAATTCAAGTTGCGCGCCGTAACCAAAGCGGAAGCCTTGGAGGCTTATAACGACAACCCGTACAAAACGGAACTCATTGAAAACCTGGAGGACGGTACGATTACTTTCTGTGACCATGCCGACTTCACCGATTTATGTCGCGGTGGACACATTCCACACACGGGATACATCAAAGCAGTAAAAATCATGAACGTCGCCGGTGCCTACTGGCGCGGTGATGAGAATAATCCGCAGTTGACGCGTGTTTATGGGGTAAGCTTCATGAAAGCCGGTGAACTCAAGGACTACCTAGAGTTGTTGGAAGAAGCGAAAAAACGCGACCACAGAAAACTAGGTAAGGAATTAGAACTATTCACCTTCAGCCAGCGTGTAGGTCAAGGATTGCCATTGTGGTTGCCGAAAGGCGCCATGTTGCGCGAGCGCTTGGAGAACTTCCTGAAACGTGCCCAGAAGAAAGCAGGATATAGCCCTGTGATCACGCCGCACATTGGAAACAAGGAACTATACGTTTGTTCTGGTCACTACGCGAAATACGGCAAGGATAGCTTCCAGCCTATCAACACTCCAGAGGAGGGCGAAGAGTACTTGCTCAAGCCGATGAACTGTCCGCACCACTGTGAATTGTACAAGGCAACGCCGAAATCATACAAGGACCTACCGGTGCGTTTCGCAGAGTTCGGTACCGTATACCGTTACGAGCAAAGTGGTGAATTGCATGGATTGACACGCGTTCGTGGCTTTACTCAGGATGATGCGCATATTTTCTGTACGCCGGACCAATTAAAAGACGAGTTCAAAAACGTTATCGACTTGGTACTGTACATCTTCAAAACGCTGGACTTCAAAGACTACACCGCTCAGGTGAGTTTGCGCGATCCAGAAAAGCCGGAGAAGTACATCGGTTCCGATGAAAACTGGGTAAAGGCAGAAGCAGCCATTATTGAGGCAGCGGACGAAAAAGGCTTGAATACAGTGGTGGAATACGGCGAGGCCGCCTTCTATGGACCGAAGCTTGACTTCATGGTCAAGGATGCGCTCGGCCGCAGCTGGCAGCTTGGTACCATCCAGGTGGATTACAACTTGCCGGAGCGTTTTGAACTAGAATACAAGGGCAGCGACAACCAAGAGCACCGCCCAGTGATGATTCACCGTGCACCGTTCGGATCAATGGAGCGCTTCGTTGCCGTACTACTCGAGCACTGTGGTGGAAACTTCCCATTGTGGTTAACCCCTGAGCAGGTAAAGATTTTGCCGGTGAGCGATAAATACAATGAGTACGCTAAAGAAGTGGCCCAATTCCTAGAAATTTCCGATATTCGCGCCCTCGTAGATGAGCGTAACGAAAAGATTGGCAGGAAGATACGCGATGCAGAAGTATCAAAAACCCCATTTATGTTGATCGTCGGCGAGAAGGAATTGGAGAGCGGTCAATTGAGCGTTCGTCGTCACGGTCAAGGAGACCAAGGCGCCATGTCCAAAGAAGAATTTGTAAAATTAATTGCGGATGAAATTTCGCAACTAATTGATTAATAGAAGTTTAATTAAACAAGAACTACACTGAGAAGAGGTAAAAGAAAGCAGCCAAAAGAGAAACTAGCTGCAAACCACAGAGTCAACGATAAGATCCGGGTTCCAAAAATCCGCCTCGTTGGTGATAACGTTGAGCAAGGTGTCTACAACACCAGAGATGCTATTCGCATGGCAGACGATATGGATTTAGATTTGGTAGAAATTTCACCAAATGCAGACCCACCGGTTTGTAAAATCATTGATTACAGCAAATTCATGTACGACCAGCGCAAGAAGCAGAAAGAGCTTGCAGCTAAGGCAGTGAAGGTGGTAATCAAAGAAATTCGTTTCGGCCCCAATACCTCGGATCACGACTACGAGTTCAAAAAGAAGCACGCCATTGAGTTTTTGCAAAGTGGCGCCAAGGTGAAGGCTTTTGTCTTCTTCCGCGGACGCTCGATTGTGTTTAAAGACAAGGGAGAGATTTTGCTCCTTCGCTTGGCACAAGACCTCGAAGAATACGGAAAAGTAGAACACATGCCTTCTATGGATGGTAAAAAGATGAACATTACCATTGCCCCAAAAAAGTAAGTAACTCCAATAAATAACAGTTGAATCATGCCAAAAATGAAGACCAAATCCAGTGCTAAAAAGCGTTTCAAGCTTACTGGCTCTGGTAAAATCAAAAGAAAGCACGCTTTCAAGTCACACATTTTGACTAAGAAAGCTACTGACCAGAAACGTCGTTTGACAAAATCTGGCTTGGTGGATGCCTCAGACGAAGCAAACATCAAGAACCAATTGGGAATGAAGTAATTCCCAGAGTTAGTTAATAACCCTGTGCTGGGTAGCCAAACCTTCTTGTAACAGTAGAAGTACCTCTCACAAAAAATTAAACAATTATGCCACGTTCAGTAAATGCTGTAGCTTCAAGAGAGCGCAGAAAAAAATTGATGAAGCACGCCAAAGGGTACTTTGGTCGTCGCAAAAACGTTTGGACGGTTGCTAAAAATGCGGTAGAGAAAGGTCTCACGTATGCTTACCGCGACCGTAAGAACAAAAAACGCACCTTCCGCGCTTTGTGGATCCAGCGTATCAACGCAGGTGCACGTTTGCACGGAATGTCTTACTCTCAGTTTATGGGAGCAGCCAAGAAGGCAAACATTGAATTGAACCGTAAGGTATTGGCTGATTTAGCCATGAACCACCCTGAAGCGTTCAAAGCGATCGTTGATAAGGTGAAGTAATAATTTTTGGAGTACTTAAGAAATGCCTCGTTCCTTTGGAGCGGGGCATTTTACTTTTGGAGTAGTTCGTATCCGTTCCAACGAATGCGACGCAAGCTTCCCGAAGGTGTAGTGTAGCTGTCCAACAACTCCGCTCCGTCTAAGGCCGGCAACTCATGGGCAAACAACCACTTCTCCTCCCCGTCCAAACGCCAAGGTCCTGGAATCTCCGCCGTGCTCGCCACGACATTAATGTGGTCAAAGAGGCCCGCAATTGCGTGACTCTCTGGAGCTTTGACAATATCTTCTGGTTTGCCTTTGTGCACCAATGCACCATCCTTAATCACCCACAACTGGTCCGCGATCATCAATGCATCGCTCGGATCGTGCAAGACTAAGATGGCCGCAATCTGCGCATCACGCACCATTTGCTTCACATCAATTAAAATGCTGGTCTTCGTGCGCAAATCCAACTGTGCAAGGCTCTCGTCCATGAGCAGTACAGGTGGTTGGTTCGCCATGGCCTTCGCGATGCTCACGCGCTGACGTTGTCCACCGCTCAAGGAGCGCACCGGAAGCTGGTCTTGGCCTTGGAGTTGCATGGCACGAACCAAACGATCCACGCGCTGCTCACGCTCCTCTTCCTCCAAACGCAACAAATGATGTGCGATGTTTTCGCGGGCGCTAACCATGGGCTGAAGATCGTCGAGTTGCGGTACCCATCCGGCTTTGGTTTCATCCAAGACCAGGATCTTCTTGCGGGTTTTGACGGGCTCCCCTACAATATGAACAGCTCCTTCCAAAGGGTCTAATTCCCCTCGCAACAGCCGCATGAGGGTACTCTTTCCAGCCCCACTTGGCCCCAACAAAACCACCACCTCACCTGGATGCACTTCGGCATCGCCAAAGTGGAAGGTCGCCGTATCGAAGGCAAAGCTCAAATTTTCAATGTGGACTGCAGGTGTAGACATAGCATAGCAACAAAAAAGCCGCCCCAAAGTTGGGGCGGCCGTGGAAAAAATCCTAATTCAATATTATAGGTGTATCACCTCGTCGTATGCTGCAGCTGTAGCCTCCATAAAGGCCTCGCTGAGGGTCGGGTGAGGGTGAACCGCTTTTAAGATCTCGTGACCTGTCGTCTCCAATTTACGAGCCACCACTGCCTCAGCGATCATTTCTGTAACGTTAGCACCAATCATGTGTGCACCGAGAAGCTCGCCGTACTTCGCATCATAGATCACTTTGATAAATCCATCCTTATGTCCAGAAGCAGATGCCTTTCCAGAAGCAGAGAATGGGAACTTACCAATCTTCAATTCATAACCCGCTTCCTTCGCTGCTTTCTCTGTGTAGCCCACTGATGCTACCTCTGGGAAACAGTAAGTACATCCTGGGATGTTGTTGTAATCCAAGGCCTCAACATGCATGCCCACAATCTTCTCTACACAAAGGATACCTTCGGCAGATGCTACGTGTGCGAGAGCTGGTCCTTTAACGATATCACCGATAGCATAGTAGCCAGGAACGGTAGTCTGGTAGTAGTCGTTGACCATCACGCGACCGCGATCTGTGGCAATGCCTACTTCCTCCAGGCCGATTCCTTCGATATTCGGTGTAATACCTACTGCCGAAAGAACGATATCACATTTGATCTGTTCCTCGCCTTTTTTGGTTTTCACACTCACGGTACATCCTTTACCAGAAGTATCCACGCCTGTTACCTCAGCATTGGTCATAATGTTTACGCCTGCTTTCTTGAAGTTGCGCTCGAGCTGCTTGCTTACTTCTTCATCTTCAACCGGTACGATGTTCGGCATGTATTCAACGATGGTTACCTCTGTACCCATGCTGTTGTAGAAGTAGGCAAATTCGATACCGATGGCACCTGAACCTACGACCACCATTTTCTTAGGCTGCTTGTCTAAAGTCATCGCTTGGCGGTACCCGATGATTTTCTTGCCGTCCTGTGGAAGGTTTGGTAATTCGCGTGAGCGAGCGCCAGTAGCAATGATAATATGATTTGCGCTGTAGATGGTCTCTTTGCCATCCGCTGCGACTACCGCTACTTTCTTGCCTGGTTTAACAGTACCATAGCCGTCTAGAACGGTGATTTTATTTTTCTTCATTAAGAATTGGACACCGCTACTCATACCGTTAGCCACCTCACGTGAGCGCTTTACTACTGCGCTGAAATCCTTGTCGTACTCCTTGATATTTATCCCGAAGTCTTCTGCGTGTTTTACGTATTCAAATACTTGGGCACTCTTTAGCAATGCCTTGGTTGGAATACAACCCCAATTCAAACAAACACCACCGAGGTTCTCTTTTTCAACCACCGCAGTCTTTAGGCCCAATTGTGAAGCGCGAATCGCAGTTACATATCCACCTGGGCCTGAGCCCACAACTATTACGTCAAAATCCATGAAGATGTGTTTTTAATGAGGGTGCAATTTACATCGGAATCCTTAACGCTTCCGCATCGCAATACAGGATATCTCAACATTTACATTTTTCGGTAGCGTCTTCACTGCCACGGTCTCACGCGCCGGGTATGGCTCTTGGAAATATCGGCCATATACCTCGTTGACATTGGGGAACAAATCCATGCTGCTCAAAAAGATCGACGCCTTGACTACGCAGGATAGATCGGCACCTGCCGCAAGCAATACTGCCTGTAGATTATTAAGTACGCGCTCGGTCTCTTCTTCAATCGAATTTCCTAGGGCCAATTCCTCCGTATGCGGATCCATCGCAATCTGACCAGAGGTAAAAATCATGTCCCCGTAGGTGATGCCGGCGCTATATGGGCCGATAGCGGGCGCCAAGCCCTTTCCTTCAACTGCTTTTTTCATGAGTGATCGAGTATTTGTGCTATGATTAAGGTCCAATTTAACCCATATTTGCGTGCATGAAAGTCCTCCTCGTTGATAATTACGACAGTTTTACCTACAACCTCGTTCATTACTTGGAACAATTGGGTATTACCGTTGTAGTCCTGCGCAATGACGACCACGACCTTCTTTCACTCGACCTCAGTACCTTCCAAGGTTTGGTGCTTAGTCCAGGGCCCGGCCTCCCCTCGGAAAGCGGCCAGCTCATGGCTATCATTTCCCAAGCTTACGGCACCTTACCCATCCTCGGAGTTTGCTTGGGCATGCAAGCCTTAGCCGAGCATAGCGGTGCCGTCTTATATAATCGAGAAGGCGTGATGCACGGACGCACCACTGAGCTAGAGTTGGGCGAGCCAAGCGTTTTGCTGCAAGGCGTTCAAAACCTTCAGGTGGGCCTTTACCACAGCTGGGCCGTCGATCCCAAGACGTTAAAAGATTGGAACCTCTGCGCCGTGGCCATGGGCGATGGCGCCCCCATGATCATCGAGCGTCCTTCCGATAAAGTCTTCGCGGTCCAATTCCATCCCGAAAGCGTCCTCACCCCAGAAGGATTGCGCATGATGGAGAACTGGGTAAAAGTGTTGGCCTAGAAATCGATGGCCGTACGGCGGCGCTGAGCTTTCACCTGGCGGAACTGCTGATTCTTCAGATTAATCCCAATCATATACGAGCGCGTATTTCCGAACGGCACCCATGAGATGTTCATCTGCCAGCAGTGCAAATCCCGTACGGCACGAATGGTGGTAAAAGCGGCCGTACGCTGCGCAATGTCCACCCCAGTTTGGTAGTTGAGCGACCAATGATCTGTGGGTTGGTACGAACCGCTCAAACTCAAAGAATGTGCAGAAAACTCATGCATGAATTGGGGTGCATCGTCCCCGGTCAAAGCCTCTTCGACATTCGTCACAATCCGGAAATCATAGCGAATATTTACGTCCCAATCCGATCGCAGCCCTACCACATCCGGGTAATGATAATAATCAATATCGCCTTCAGTAAAGGCCCCACCCCGCTGCTCATACATGATGGGCTGGCGGCTGTTATTACGGTTACTACGCAGCTGTGTAGATGCCGAAAACTGGGAGGTTCTGTGGATCAAAGGGGCTTGGCCTATGGTAAATGCTAAGTTGGTAATACGGTCCCCATGTTGGTCGTAGCCATATGGGTCGAATTGGCCCTGGTAACTCAAACGCAATTTCTTGTTAAACAACGAGCTCTGCGCCGTCACGCGCAGCACATTCCAATTATACCCGTTGCTCGCATTCATGTTGTAATTCGTGCTCACGTTAAAGCGTTCCAATATGCTGATCTTCTTCGTCGCCCCTGTAGTATCTGCGCGGTCCACCACCTTCGCCTCGAGGTTATTGTCCAAGTTAAAGGTGACCGTCCCGTTACTCCCGCGACCCGGCGACCCGTACAAAAACCCGTTGTACCTGTTGTAAAACAGCTCGTTGCCCAAGGTATCCGTGAAGTTCTGGTAATAATTCCACTGTTCAGCCCCGAAATCCGGACGGTAATTGACCGTGGCACGCGGAGTTATCATGTGACGCACCGCCTTCACCGGCCCTCTAGAGAAGAGGAAAGTCCCGTAAATCTTCGTGTTGAACGAGGCATTCATCCCGAAATCTCGCACCGCCGTAAACCCTGGGATGGTATCGGTCAACGTCGCCTTATTCAGGGTTGGATCGAAGGTATAATCATACTGTTGGAAGTACCAGCGCTCGGTAATGTTGGCATTCGGGCTGAAGGTGATGTATTTAAAGAGCGTCGCATTGGAACTGATCGACGCCGTGTGCTTCAAACCATATTGTCCATAATCGCCCAGTACATCGCGCCAATCGTAATTATTTAGGGTGTCCAATTGTTCCGTGATGGTCCCCAAGTTCCCTTTCAATCGGCCCTCAGCCACTGAACTCATGTTGACCCCAACCTTATCGTACCACTGGCTCTTCCCGTCGTTCGTCTTCAATGGAAAAAAGCGTGGCACGTTCAAGCTCGCCTTCGGGAGCGTGGTAGTAAACGCCTGTGTACCATTGTTTTGGCTATGATTCCCACTCACCGTCAAATTCGCCGCGCCCAATTTCTGATTGTAGGTAATGCTCGAATTCATCGTGTTGTTCGTGGTCGTCATATTCCCGCTCAACAGGTCCTCTGGATTGGCGCTGTTCTTGAAAAAATTTGGGTTCTGAAGATTGACCTGCGCACTAAACTTACGGGTGGGATGCGCCTTAGGATCCTGATTGTGCGTCCAGCGAATGGAGAAATTCTTGGTGATATTGTACCCCCCAAACTGCTCAAAGATGGGCAGCCCCTGCTTCTGGTATCGGTACTGGTAGGCAAAATTGCCGTTGTACTTATAGCGCTTGCGGTAGTTCGTCGTGGCGCCCAACGCCCAAGAGCCGCGCAGATATAAATCTCCACGCAAGGCCAGGTCGAAATATTCGTTAATGGGAAAATACCAACCGCCATTTACTATCCCTACCCCTTGGGTCGGACTGTTTTGAAAGCTCGGCATAAGCAAACCTGAAATGCTCGGTTTCTCAATATTCGTCGGGAAATACCCATAAGGAATGATCAGCGGTGTGGGAATGCCGAAAAACTCGAAGTGCGCGGGCCCCGTAATAATACGCTCTCCCAACTCTACCTTGCTCTTATTCGTCTTAATCTGAAAATGCGGCTCCTCATGCGAACAGGTCGTAAAGCCTGTCCCGGCCATATACATCGTGTTAGAATCCACCTTCTTTACCGCCTGACCGTTGAGGAAATTCTCTCCCTCCTGAGTCAATACCTGTGTAATTATTGCTTTATCCGTTTGCCAATTATATGCTATTTCACCAATGTAAAATGTCCTATCGCCATCCTTAAAAACAGGACGTTGTTCCCAAATGCTATCCTTGGATAGGATGCCTCTTGCCTCCACCCTTTTGTCGTTCCAATAAATTTTGGCATAGCCAGCATCAAGCTGAATCTCTCCGAAATCGAGATGGACCTCATTGAATAACTCAACTGTTCCGCCATCAATATTTGAGGTAATGGAATCCTTGGCGGTATAGGCAATAGGGTTATCCTGTCCTACCGAAAGAAACGGTGCACAAAATGTGAGCAAAAAAACCAATGCGGAAAGACGCTGATACACCCAGGTACGTATTTTGCATGTAAGTTTCAAAGGTAAAACGAATGTTGATGCACCTTGGTATGATGACTCCAAGTTTTAAAGGATTTAGAATATTTGCTTTAGCGGCTCTTATGACAGTCGCCGCAGCTTTCAACCCTCGCCCATTTGCAAAAGATGACCAGGGTGTGAATATTATAGTTCTCGATCCCGGCCATGGCGGTAGAGACCCAGGGAACCTCGGGACAGGACGATATGGCGACAGAGAGAAAGATGTCAGTTATGACGTCAGCATACTTGTAAAAACTTACATCGAGGAGAACCTTCCAGACACTAAAGTCATCATAACACGAGAAGACAACGAATTCGTGGAGTTGTACCAAAGAACAGTCATTGCCAACAGAGCGAACGCTGATCTATTCATCTCCATACATTGTAATGCCAGTAGCAATAATACTGCATATGGCACAGAAAGCTTTGTCCTCGGTATGGGTGAAAAAGACCAACGTTTGAATAAAACAGCTCAACTTGAAAATGCATCTCGTTTATTAGAAGATAATTGGGAAAGTAACTACGAGGAGCTCGATGCTTCAAATCCAGCTACAATTATAGCACTTCGAGCCTACCAAGATGCCTTCCTTGAGCAAAGCATAAGTATTGCTGATGAAATTCAAGATCAGTTTGAAGGACGGGTAAAACGAAGAAATCGAGGGGTCAAACAGCAACCTCTTGCGGTATTGCGAGGCTCTACTATGCCAGCAGTATTAGTAGAACTTGGCTTTTTAACAAATGCCGGTGAAGAAGACTTCTTACAAAGCAGTAAGGGAAAAGATTTAATGGCAAGCTCAATATATCGAGCGATAAAAGAATATAAAATCAAACGTGAGAGCAGAGATGCTTTGATTCAGAATGCCGAAATTCAAGGTTCTGTATTCGATAATTCATCCGAAGAAACCGCGAAAACGGACGACAATGCTCAGCGCTTGGATACTCCAGCCGATGTTAAGGCTCCGGCGATCGAATCCCCATTATTCTTCGCAGTACAATTAGCCGTAAGCCGAAATGACCTAGCTTGTGCTCCGGAAAACTTCAAAGGACTTGAAGGTGTTTGGAAGGAAGAGCAATACGGTCTATTCAAATATTATTGTGGCAGAATTGCCACCTATAAAGAAGTAGAGGCGTTAAAAACTACTGTAGAAGAACACTACCCAGACGCCTACATTGTGGCCTTCGAAAAAGACAGCAAAATTGACCTTGAAGTAGCCAAAAAGCGGGCTCCTTAATGTATTTTAGCACTAAATCATTTCCACATTGAGAACGGAATTTAAAATAGGATTGGCCTTTATACTAGGGTTTCTTGTACTGTATTGGGGTATCAACTTCATGAAGGGTGAGGACATATTTAGTTCGCAAAAAAAATTCTACGTTGTCTACGACAATACTGAAGGCCTTTTGGCTACACGTCCCGTAACTATTAATGGATACCAGGTTGGACAGGTCAATAATATTGGTTTTCATCCAGATCAAACCGGAAGATTAGTAGTTACCCTCCAGGTAAACAATGAATTCCCTATTACTCAAGGTACAGTCGCTAAAATCTACTCTGCTTCCATCATGGGCGAAAAGAGTATTTCGCTTCATACCAAGAAAGGAACTCCTCTCGCCTTAAGTGGCGATACCTTATTCAGTGATACAGAGCGTGACCTTACGCAAGAGGTAAACATGCAGTTAGCGCCTATTAAGGCACGTACTGAGGAATTATTGGGAACACTAGATACCGTAATAGGCTTAGCAAGTGGATTCCTTGACCAGAGGACCTCAGACAATTTTAAATCTACCATTGAGAGTATTGAAAAGACTTTCCAAAGTGTTCAGGAGAGTGCTTCTGAAATAAGTAACTACCTAAGCGACAACAAAGAAAACTTTGATGCCGTCAGTGAAAACTTCCGTCTACTTAGTGAAGAATTGGCAAGAAACAGTGCAGATATTACCTCAACGATACAAAACGTTGAAGCTATTTCAGATTCGTTGTCGAGCGCAAGATTAACAGAAACCATTAATAATATGGAAAGCATTACAGCTCGTTTTGACCGATTGATGGCAGAGTTAGAAACTGGTGAAGGAGCCGCATCGAAAATCATATATGACGAAGAAGTTTATGCCAATCTTAAGCAAGCTACGGATAACTTAAATCGCTTGTTACTTGATATCAAATACAACCCGAATAAATACTTGCACGTTAGTGTATTTGGATCTCGAACCCGATATACGGAGGAAGAAATTCAAGCCATCGAACGTGATATCCAAAGTAAACAAGAAGAATGATGCTTTATCTGCAGCAATTGGTATTTGCCGCAGTTCTTTTCACTGCCATTTGGAGGTTTTCCAAAAAAGCAGGCGTTATCTCACGAAATATTCATCTTGGCAAGGCACAGAATAGAAGCGACAATCCCGGTGCTAGACGCTCGAATATGCTTCGCGTAGCCTTTGGTCAAAGCAAAATGCAAGCTCGACCAGTAGCAGGTATTCTCCACTTTATCGTCTATGCCGCTTTTTTGATCATCAACATTGAGGTACTCGAAATCATCGTGGACGGCTTGTTCGGCACCCATAGATTTTTCGCACCCTTCTTGGGCAGTGCCTACCCTGTAATCATCGGCTTTTTTGAAATCCTCGCCGTGCTCACTGTCGTGGCAGTGGTTATTTTTTGGTGGCGACGCAATGTGGCGAAGCTTGACCGCTTCACTAAACCTGAAATGAAAGGTTGGGCCTTCACAGACGCCAACAACATTTTGTACATCGAGGTTGCCCTTATGTTTGCGCTGCTGAACATGAACGCCGTTGAGAGCCTTTTGGCTGATGGCCACGAAGCCTTTATCATTTCAAATAGCATTGCACCGCTTTGGAGCGGATTATCCGAGGGGACCCCTCATCTGTTGGAGCGCGGCTTTTGGTGGGTACATATCGTAGGTATCCTCGCCTTCTTGAACTACCTGCCCTACTCTAAGCACTTCCACATCATTCTCGCATTCCCGAACACTTACTACGCCAACCTCATGGCCAAAGGCAAGTTTGAGAACAATGCTGCCGTAACCAAGGAAGTCGCACTAATGATGGACCCGACTGCAGATCCTTTCGCTGCCCCAGCTCCCGATGCAGAGGCTCCGGTGGAGCGCTTCGGTGTGAAGGACGCGACGGATCTGAGCTGGATCAACCTCATGAATGCCTACACCTGCACGGAATGTGGCCGTTGTACGAGCGAATGTCCTGCAAACCTCACCGGCAAGAAGCTCAGTCCGCGCAAGATCATGATGGACACGCGCGATCGTATTGAAGAGATCGGGCAAAACATGGATGCCAATGGCGGAACCTTCCAAGAGGACGGCAAGAGCTTATTAGGTGATTATATTACCCCAGAAGAAATTTGGGCCTGTACCAGCTGTAACGCTTGCGTGCAAGCCTGTCCTGTAGATATCGATCCGTTGAACATCATCATGAAGCTTCGCAACTATGCGACCATGGAAGAAAGCAGTGCGCCTTCAGAGCTCAATGCCATGATGACCAACGTAGAGAACAATGGCGCCCCGTGGCCGTTCTCTCAGATGGATAGAGCGAATTGGACCAACGAATAACTCAAAACCCAAATAACAAACAGTAATTCTTTCAACGCGTCAAACACAACACATGGAAAAAAGCGCAAACGCCCACATCGACAACCTATTACGCGAAGCCTCAGAAGATGGACAGAAAATCTCTCCCATGCTTCCTGAGGACATCAAGAATTACCTCATCGACATTGATGGCACCATCTGTGACGATATCCCCAACGAAGAACCAGAGCGCATGGCCACAGCAAAGCTGTACCCGGATGCTTTGGACACGTTGAATAAATGGTACGACGAAGGACACGTGATTACGTTCTTCACCTCTCGTACCGAAGACCACCGCGAAGTCACTGAGAAATGGCTCAAAGAAAATGGCTTTAATTGGCACGGCCTATTGATGGGCAAGCCACGCGGCGGGAACTACCACTGGGTGGACAACCACATTGTACGAGCCACGCGTTACACAGGTAAGTTCACTGATTTGGTAGATAAAGAAACCACGATCCAAGTATTTGAAGAGTAACCCATGAGTACACTCCACGTTCCCACGCTGGCCCAAATGACGGCCGAAGGCAAGGCCCCAGAAGTTTTGTTCTGGGTAGGCTGTGCCGGAAGCTTTGACGACCGCGCGAAGAAAATCACCAAAGCCTTCGCCAAAATCCTACACCACGTAGGCGTTTCATTTGCCGTATTGGGAACGGAAGAAGGGTGTACGGGAGATCCAGCCAAGCGCGCCGGAAACGAGTTCCTCTTCCAAATGCAGGCGATGATGAATATTCAGGTGCTCAATGGTTACGAAGTGAAACACATCGTCACCACCTGTCCGCACTGTTTCAACACGCTAAAGAACGAATACCCCGAGCTCGGCGGCAACTATACCGTAGAACACCACAGCCAGTTTCTCAATGGACTCCTGAAAGCAGGAAGATTGAAAATTGAGGGCGGCCAGTTCCGCGGGAAGAAAATCACCTTCCACGACCCGTGTTACCTCGGACGTGCGAACGGTGAGTATGAAGCGCCGCGAGAGCTGCTGGAAAAATTGGACGTTGAGCTCCGCGAAATGCGTCGCTGCAAGCAGAATGGACTCTGCTGCGGGGCGGGCGGGGCGCAGATGTTTAAGGAAGCGGAAAAAGGAACGGCAGAAATCAACCACGTACGCGCCGACGAAGCCTTGGAAACAAAGGCGGAGATTGTGGTAGCGGGTTGTCCTTTCTGTAATACCATGCTAACAGACGGAGTGAAAAACCGCGAGAAGGAAGCCGAAGTTCAGGTGTTGGATTTGGCCGAAATGATCGCATTAGCAGAAGAACTCTAGGATGGGAATGCACACCATGAATCCTGCATCAAGGATGTGGTTTTACGGCTTGGCTCAACCGTTGAGCGGGGCGCAGAGTGAGGAATTGGTCCAATTAATGGATGAGTTCACCAGCCAATGGAAAGCCCATGGGGCGCAACTCGCCGCAGCCTACCGATGGATCCACCACCAGTTCTTGATCATCGCCGTAGACGAAGGCCAGCAGCAAGCCACCGGATGTAGTATCGATAAAAGCGTTCACCTGCTTCAAGAATTTGGAGCCAAGCACGGTGTGGACTTTTTCAATCGCATGCTTGTCCATGCCCAAACCGGCGAAGGATTTACCTCCTACTCCACGGCATCCCTAAAAGCCGCCATTGCCGAAGGAAGCGTCGATGAGAACACCCCTGTGCTGCACACCACCGCGGCCACACTCGGCGAGAGTGGTTCCGGTTTGATACCGCTCAAAGAAAGTTGGGCAGCCAGATTTTTATAGCATAAAAAAAGCGACCCTCGGGTCGCTTTTTCTGTGTTCTTATTTCTAGAAGACTGCGCTCGCAATCTCTTTGATGTTGGCGCTCTTGCCCATACTATAGTAATGCAAGACTGGCACTCCAGCCGCTTTCAACTCCTTACTCTGTTGGATACACCACTCGATACCCAATTGCTTTACTTGTGCGTTATCCTTGCACTTGATTGCTTGAATGGCCAATTCGTCTGGAATGTCCACGTGGAAAATTTGCGGTAAAATGCTCAACTGACGCTTGGTCGACAATGGCTTCAACCCAGGAATAATGGGCACATTAATACCCGCTTCACGACATTTATCGACGAAGGCGAAATACTTCGAGTTGTCGAAGAAGAGTTGGGTGACGATATAATCGGCCCCAGCTTCCACCTTAGCCTTCAAATGCTCAATATCAATATTCAAGGAAGGCGCCTCGAAGTGCTTCTCCGGATATCCGGCCACCCCAATACAAAAATTCGTAGCGGTGGTATTCTGCAAATCCTCGTCCAAATAATTCCCTTGGTTCAATTGCTTAATCTGTTTCACCAAATCAATGGCAAAAGCATTGCCCTCGGGATGCGGCGTAAAATAGCTCTCGTGCTTGGCCTGATCTCCGCGCAGTGCCACCACATTTTCAATACCCAAGAAATTTAGATCAATCAACAAGTTCTCTGTATCCTCCTTTGAGAATCCCCCACACAACACATGCGGCACTGTTTCCGTATCATAGCGGTGCATGATTGCAGCACAAATCCCCACCGTTCCTGGTCTTTTACGCACTACCTTCTCCTGAAGCAACCCATTGTCCAATCGCTTGTACACGGTCTCCTCTCGGTGGTAGGTCACATCAATGAACGGCGGCTTGAACTCCATCAACGGATCAATGTTGGTGAAAATCTCTTGGGAACGCTGTCCCTTAAGTGGCGGCAGAATTTCGAAGGTGAATTCACACCCCTTGGTATTCGCTAGTATATCAGTAATCTTCATATCAATAATTTAAGTTTGGAGCCAACCATTTCTCAGCAAACTCCATGCTGATCCCGCGCAAAGCTGCGTAGGCCTCGACTTGATCTTTGGCCAATTTTCCCACGGCGAAATATTTGCTTTCCGGATGAGCGAAGTAATACCCGCACACACTAGCCGCGGGGTACATGGCGAGGCTTTCAGTCAATGACATTCCTATGCCCTCAGCCTGCAACAGCTCAAAAATGGTCTCTTTGTCCAAGTGGTCTGGACATGCAGGGTATCCCGGTGCAGGACGAATCCCGCTGTACTTTTCTGCAATTAGATCGTCATTCGTCAGTTGCTCGTCCGGTGCGTACCCCCAGAATTCACGACGCATGCGAAGGTGCAAGTACTCAGCCAGTGCTTCGGCTAATCGGTCTGCCAATGCCTTTAACATCAATGCGTTGTAATCGTCCATAGCATCCTCAAAGCGCTTCAACGGACCTTCCATATCCAAGCCTGCCGTCACTGCGAAACATCCTACATAATCTTGCACACTTCCTTCTGGAGCGACAAAATCTGCAAGACTTTGGAACTTAGACTTCTCTCCTGTCTGTCGCAGGGTATAGAAACTACCTAATTCCCCATTCTCACCGAGCTTAATCTCCTCACCAGCACTATTTGCCGGGAAAATTCCGTAGGCCGCTTTCAAAGTAAGCCACCCGCCTTTTTTGATATCACGAAGCATGGCCTGCGCATCTTTAAAGAGCTTCTTGGCTTCTTCACCCACCACATTATCCTCGAGAATTCTCGGATACTTTCCAAAGAGCTGCCAAGTCTGGAAGAACGGCGTCCAATCGATGTATGGAATGGCATCAGCTACAGCAATATCATGCACCTGGCTGCTGCCAATGAATTTTGGCGTGGGAACAGTGCTTTTATCAAAGATCAATTTCGGTTTGTTCTGCTGCGCAAATTCGAAAGGCACCAAAGCTTTACGCTCGCGTTGCTTCGCATACCCTTCTCTCACTTTTTCAAGCGAGGCTTTCTCTTGCAACACATAAGTTGGCCCTTCGCTGGAAAGCAACTTGGAACTCACACCTACTGCACGACTGGCATCGCTTACATGCATCACCGCACCGCTGTACTCTGGATCAATCTTCACGGCAGTATGCGCTCTTGAAGTGGTCGCGCCACCAATAAGCAATGGGATGTACATGTTCATACGCTCCATTTCCTTTGCGATATGAATCATTTCATCCAAGGACGGGGTAATCAATCCACTGAGTCCTAAGATGTCTACTTGGTGCTCCTGAGCAGCTTGTAGAATCTTCTCTGGCGGCACCATCACCCCAAGGTCAATGATTTCAAAGTTGTTACATGCGAGTACAACACCCACAATGTTTTTACCGATATCGTGTACATCGCCTTTTACCGTAGCCAACAAGACTTTACCGGCGCTCGAGCTGCCGCCCTCCGCCTTCTCGGCTTCTAGGTAAGGCAGAAGATAGGCCACCGCCTTTTTCATCACACGGGCACTCTTCACGACCTGGGGCAAGAACATTTTCCCTTCCCCAAAAAGGTCACCGACGACATTCATTCCGTCCATCAACGGACCTTCGATCACTTCTAACGGGCGCGCGAACTGCTGGCGTGCCTCCTCGACATCTTCGTCAATGAATTCGGTAATCCCCTTAATGAGGGCATGCCCTAAACGCTTTGCAACGGGCTCGTTACGCCACTCAAGGACCTTCGCCTCGTCTTTAACGGTACCTTCTACGGTCTGCGCAAATTCGAGCAATCGTTCTGTCGCATCGTCTTTACGATCGAGAAGTACGTCCTCGATGTAGGTCATTAAGTCTTTGTCTACTTCCTCGTATACTTCAAGCATCGTTGGGTTCACGATACCCATACTCATACCGTTTTGAATAGCGTGGTACAAGAAAGAAGCATGCATGGCCTCTCTAACGGTGTTGTTTCCACGGAAACTAAAGCTTACGTTACTCACACCACCACTTACTTTAGCGTACGGAAGGTTTTCACGAATCCATTTGGTCGCGCGGAAAAAGTCCAATGCGTTTAAGCGGTGTTCCTCCATACCCGTAGCTACAGGGAAAATATTCGGATCGAATATGATGTCTTCCGGTGGGAAGCCTACTTTCTCTGTGAGTACCTTGTAAGAACGCTCACAGATCTCAATGCGACGCTCGTAATTATCTGCCTGGCCATCCTCATCAAATGCCATAACAATGACTGCCGCACCGAAGCGCTTGATGGTGGTGGCTTGATGGATGAATTCTTCTTCACCGCCCTTCAAGGAAATGGAATTAACCACACATTTTCCTTGGACACACTTCAATCCTGCCTCGATGATCTCCCATTTGGAAGAGTCAATCATGATAGGGATGCGAGCGATATCCGGTTCTGCAGCAATAAGGTTTAAGAAGGTCGTCATGGCTTCTACCCCATCAATCATCCCTTCATCCATATTCACATCCAAGATTTGAGCGCCCCCCTCGACTTGGTCGCGTGCAATATCCAAGGCTTCGTCAAATTGACGCTCCTTGATCAAGCGCAAAAACTTACGCGAACCCGTTACGTTCGTACGCTCACCAACGTTTACAAAGTTGGTCTCCTCAGTAATTACGAGTGGTTCTAACCCACTCAAGCGCATAGGACGCGGTGGAAGGTTAGTGCTCATAGGTTCTTGGGCTGTAATTTTTAGATAAGTCAGCAATGGCTTTTATGTGTGCCGGAGAAGTTCCACAGCAACCGCCAATGATATTGATCAAGTTCAAATCCAAATAATCTTTTATTTGCGCAGCCATCTGCTCTGGTGTTTCGTCGTATTCACCGAAGGCATTTGGCAATCCTGCATTCGGGTGTGCACTAACAGCAAACGGCGCTTTGGCATCTAATGTTTGCAGATAAGGCATTAATTGTTTGGCACCCAAGGCACAATTCAAACCAACACTTAGTAATGGTGAGTGGCTTACAGAGATTAAGAACGCCTCAGTAGTTTGACCGCTAAGGGTACGTCCAGACGCATCTGTAATGGTTCCGCTCAACATGATTTCAACTTCTTTTCCGCTCGCCTCAATAGCATCTTGAGCGGCAAACAGTGCGGCCTTTGCATTGAGGGTGTCAAAGACAGTTTCAATGAGAAGGATATCTACACCTGCTTGAATAAGTGCTTGACATTGCTCGAAATAGGTGTTCTTGAGATCGTCAAAGGTCACTGCTCGGTAGCCCGGGTTGTTGACATCAGGACTCAAAGATGCTGTTTTGTTCGTTGGCCCCACAGAGCCCGCAATGAATTTAGGTCCCTCACCTCCTGCCGCCTGATAGCGCTCGACAGCACGACGTGCGCAAGCCACGGCCTGTACATTGAGTTCTTCTACGAGATTACTCATGTGGTAATCTTCCATAGAAATAGAATTCGCATTGAAGGTATTGGTTTCAAGGATATCGGCCCCTGCCTCTAGGTAGGCATAATGTATATCTTCAATTGCCTTAGACTGAGTAAGCACTAAAAGGTCGTTATTCCCTTTCAATGGGTGAGCGTAGTCCTTAAAACGTTCGCCACGGTAATCTTCTTCTTCAAACTTATAGGCTTGAATCATGGTACCCATGGCGCCGTCGAGCACGAGAATCTTTTCCTTAATGGCCTGTTGTACTGTCATCTCCTTGTTGGTTAGAGTGCTATGAAGAAAGCGTGGAGATTCAGAGATCCGTATCATTCCCTTTCGGGTGGGTGGTGGCACCCGGCACTTCCGGGTTGCCAAGACTTCATAGGGCCCAATCCCTCCGTCTTTCTTGATAGCGAAGCAAAAGTAGAACGTATTTTTTTAAAATTTGAAATCAATCGCAGACAATTTCATTTTGTTTTCTACTTTTGACACCGTGGAAGGATTTGACTGCTTGCAACCACAGTAAAAAATGCTAAATACAGATCAAAGCATCTCTCTGAGCAAGCAATCACCTCCTTTCTGGCTAACCTAATAGCAACCCTAAACAGAATAGAGATGTCTTACTTTTTTACATCCGAAAGCGTGTCCGAAGGGCACCCAGATAAAGTTTCTGACCAGATTTCAGATGCCATTATCGATAACTTCTTGGCCTTCGATCCTCAGTCGAAAGTAGCCGTTGAAACTCTTGTAACTACGGGCCAAGTAGTTTTGGCCGGCGAAGTGAAATCTTCTGCCTATCTCGACGTTCAAAGCATCACGCGTGGTGTCATTGAGCGCATCGGCTATACTAAGAGTGAATATATGTTTGAGGCCAATTCTTGTGGTGTTCTCAGCGCCATCCATGAACAAAGTTCAGATATCAATCAAGGCGTTGACCGCGGCTCGATTAAAGAACAAGGCGCCGGTGACCAAGGAATGATGTTTGGCTACGCTTCGAACGAAACAGATAACTTCATGCCATTGGCATTGGACTTGAGCCACAGAATCCTGAAGAAATTGGCCGAGTTCCGTCGCGACGGCAGCCAGATTGATTACCTACGTCCGGATTCAAAAAGCCAGGTGACCATCGAATACGGCGATGACCACAAACCTCAGCGCATTGAAGCCATCGTAGTAAGTACACAGCACGACGACTTTGGCCCAACGGACGACGCCATGTTGGCTAAAATCAAAAAAGACATCGTTGAGCTGGTCATCCCCGCTGTGAAGGCAGAACTCCCCGAACACATCCAAGCATTGTTCGGCGACGATATCAAATACCACATCAACCCTACGGGTAAATTTGTAATTGGTGGACCGCACGGAGATACCGGATTGACCGGTCGTAAAATCATCGTGGATACCTACGGTGGTAAGGGTGCGCATGGTGGAGGTGCTTTCTCTGGAAAGGATCCCTCTAAAGTAGACCGTTCGGCGGCCTATGCCACGCGTCACGTTGCCAAGAACTTAGTAGCTGCAGGTATCTGTGACCAAGTATTGGTCCAAGTCTCGTATGCTATTGGAGTAGTAGAACCTATGGGGGTGTTCGTAGATACTTACGGTACCGCCAAAGTTGATTTCACCGATGGAGAGATTGCTACAAAGGTCAAAGAGATCTACGACTTCCGTCCAGGATTGATCGAGCAAGAATTGAAATTGCGTCAGCCCATGTACAGCGAGACTGCTGCCTACGGGCATATGGGACGCGAACACGAGGTAGTAACCAAAACCTTCAAAAGCGCAGATGGCAAATCTGAAATCAGCGTAGATGTAGAGCTCTTCACTTGGGAACGCCTCAACTTCGTCGACAGATTCAAAGCAGCATTTAACGCCTAAAGAGCGGTTTTAAATACAGTGTAAAGAAAAAAACCGAGCCTGCAGCTCGGTTTTTTTTGTGCTTTACATCTAGGTCGTCCTACCGCACCACGGAAATGGTCTCTCTCCACAATCCGCTATTGCCGCGCAGGACAATCTGGTATGAACCTGCTGGGAGATTGCTCAAATCAAGATCTTCTACAAAGGGTATATCCATAATCTGTGCTCCAGTAGTGGAATAAAGTATGATGCGCTCGGCCGCACTGCATTCAATATGCAAAGAGCCCGATGTCGGATTTGGATACAGCTCAGCCTCTAGCGCTTGCTCGCGGATGCCAATACCACTAGTAACAACAATGGCATTGTTGGTTGATCCCGAACATCCTGCCGTATTAGTCACGAGAAGCGTCACGATGAACGTTCCTTTGTTTTGGTAGGTATGCTGCGGGTTCGGCGTCGTAGAGTTATTACCATCTCCAAAGTACCACTGCCATGAATTGGCGTACATCGAAGAATCGATGAACTGAACGGTCGTGCCAGCCTGCACCGTATCAGGAAACTCAGAGGCAACATATAGCACATCGTTCAGGATGACTGACTTGAATGTCGTATCTGAACCGCCTGAATTACTCGTTACCAACATCACCGTGTACGTGCCTGGCTTATTGTAGGTATGTTGTGGATTTACGGCACCAGAGAATTGGCCATCACCAAAATCCCATTGGTATTGAGATCCATTAGAACTCTCATTAGTGAAGCTCACCGTACCAATACAAGCGTTTTGTACTTGATATTGGAAATCTGCCGTAGGCGCGAATATGACATTGGCGCTCAACGAAATGACTTGAAGACTATCGTTATTAGAAACCGTCAACAGTCCACTCTGTGTTCCACTGGCAGTAGCCGTAAAGGTCACATGCAACCACTGCGAAGAACCTGGCGTAATGGTCTGGTTCGTCCAGTTCGGAACAAAATGGGAATTGTTGGAACTAACGTTACTGATGGTAAGATCTGTACAACCGTCATTCTCAATCAATACACTATCCACGACAGGGCTCGTATTGTAGACATTACCGTAATTAATCGCATTTGCACCCAAGACCATATCTGGCTCGCTCACTACGTGAACGGTCATCGGAACTTGGTACATTGGATCTTGCGGATCGTTCGTTTCAAAGACCACAGATGTGTTATAAGTACCGAGGGCTAAGTTAGATACGGTCACAAGAATACTCTTTGATACCGAGTTACCTGCAGCGACTGTACCTGTAGCAACACCCACCGGGCTCGCCCAGGTTACATCATCGCGCTGCCATACGTGTACTTGACACGTTTGCCCAGAGACTGAGTTGTAGTTGTATGAATACAATTGGATGGTCAAATATCCGGCATTCATAATGTTGGTCAACTGCCATCCTGTGATGAAGCCCGAGATGGTGTCATTGATGTAGTTGCTCACGTTGTTATCGTACACCGTCTGTACATAGGAACCATTGGCGTACAAGTAGAAGTAGTTGTTGGTCTGACTGTACTCTCCGTTGAGGATGATCTCGTAGAAGATGGTGTCGGAATCAATTATATTATTGAAGTTGTAGACCAAGGTATTGCTGTAATTAGGCGCTGGATACAACCAAGTTTGCGTGTAGGATGAGTCGTAAATCTCCGCCACATCAACGGCATAGCTCAACTGGGCCTGGCCATTGTTGGTAATGGTATACGGCACCGTGGCAAAACCATTACACTTGTTGATGGTAACTTCTATGCTAGACGGTGCTACACTGATATCAGAAGCACCTACGATGTTTGCTGTTAAACAACGCTGAACTGTATCCACTGAAGAATACACATACAAGGTGTCGTTGACGGTTCCAAGAGTGGTTTGGTACAAGGATACCGGTACCATTCCTGTATCACCCGGAGCAATAGCCAAACTTACCGAACCCGCTGTAAAGGCAGATCCTCCAGTACTGGCAGAACTAATGAACAAGGTATCACAACCCACATTGTAGACAGGAACGTCTTCATTATGGGTCATGTTCTGATATACAGATCCAAAGTTCATACAGCTGTTGTCCATCATCCCCTCGCCTTGTCCATTTACAGTAAAGGTCACTGGAATGGAGAACGAAGGATTGGTAGGATCATTCGTGGTGATATTGATATTCATATTGTACACACCCGCAGCGAGAGTATCGGAATAGGCCGTACCAGAAATCGTAGTAGTATCACCCCCGCTGGTTGAACCTGAAGTTGGATTGAAGCTCAACCAATTCACTCCTGTAGCCTTATCACCAAGTGTACTCTCGAAGATATTGTCCAAGATCTTGGTCATATCAGCATAGACTGTGTTGAAGTTGAAGCCATAATAGATGACCTCACCATCTCCTAACGGGAAGTAACTTAAAGCCTGACGGTAGTAAGTATTGTAGACCAAGTATACATATCCAGTATTGTAGATATACGCATCTAATGCCGCCGATTGTGGCACGAACGAAGTACTCACACCTTGTACATAAGGGTGATTGTTATAGCCACTATTCACATAATGCGTGTAGCCAGTGTAGTTCCCGTAGTAGTATCCCGTGATGAAGTTCATCGCGAGGATATTGTCGACGTAGGCACTACCCATAACCAACATCTTACCACCATCATTGATCCAATCCGACATATCCGTTTGGATGAACGTGTAATCAGAAGAAGCTGACGAGTTCGTTACGGGCGGGAAGATGACTATATCGGCCCAAGCTAATTCACCCGGTACAGCACTTGTTGAGGTCACTGTCTTGATGGCCACATCATCGACGGTCGCGAGGTAAGTTTGGAAATTGTTCCAAAGCGATGGATATACATTACTGTTCACCAATAAGATGTTGAGCACCTCACCACTGCTAACGGACCAATTCATATTCGTGTTCGCCGCAGTATTCCCTAACAACACATTGAAATTCACACTATCTCCACAATTCTGCGTACTGATATTGATAGGAGATGTTTGTACCCATGCAGAAGGCGCCTCAGCTACATATCCACTGTAACATACAGGCCAAGTCGTATCGGAAGTGACGACGAAAACGGTATCTTGAATCACTCCTGTATTGGTCGGAGTAATGGTCACCACCACGTAACCCGTATCCCCTGCTGCAAAACTACCTACAGAGGTGGACGTGGTAAAGGCCGAAGAAGTAGTTGTGATCGTACCAAAGACCAGCGAATCACAACCCGTATTCATTACCATGATACTATCTATAGTGGTGCTGTTTTTTACAATGGTATCGAGGTTTAAACAAGCATATCTATTGATGCTGGTTTCACTAACCCCATCAAGTAGCAGATTTACGGTAATAGGAACAATTGAATCTACCGGATCGTTGGATGAAATGAACCCTTCATAGGTATGCAATCCATCTTCCAGAGAATCGGTCTGTAGAACGACATAGACTAATTGGCTATCCCCTACACTTACGTTACCAGTATCAGGACTGAAAGCCAAATTATTCATTATACCGGCATCCACATAGAAATCATCAATGATCCATGCATCGTATGTTGATCCACTACTGTATTGTTGATACAAACGAAGCTGCGTGCTGCTCGTCATTGCTACGGCTGGAATGGTCGCCGTACAAGTCATCGAAGAATACGTGTAGAAATACTGAATATTGTACCAATAGACTCCGTCTGTTGAATATTGTAAGTATACCCCTTCTGAAGATTCAGCATTATCACAATATCCCTGGTCCAATTCAAATGAAATGGTTCCTCCCGAAGTAAGATTCAACGGTTGCGTTGCAGCATAACGCGTTCCTCCATAGAAATGGAGGCTGTACGATCCATTGATCACCCCACATCCGTAGGTAGAAGACTGAATATTCGCCCCTGAACCAAAGTAGCTCCAAAGCGAGGTATTCATTGTGGTTCCATCTTCGAAATCCTCGAAAATGCTCCCACCTACAGAATTCGTACCCCAGTTTAACGTTTGTTGCCCATCGTTGTAAATCCAGAATGGAACTAATAGTGAATCCGGACATCCAGTATAGCTGATGTCGAAGACTGTGCTATCCAAAGCGACTGAAGCGGCATCTTGTACAGATGCCGAGATGCAATGGGCGTAGATAGAATCGCTTTCGGTGAAATAAATAGTATCCGCAAAAGTCCCCGCTCCAGTACTACTCCACGAATAACCATAAGAAATCGTATCGTCCGGCGCAAGTACAAATCCACCGGTACTTCCAGAGATTCTAGAATTCGAATGAGAAATATTTGAAACGGTGAGCGTATCACAACCCGAATTCCAAATTTTCAAAGTGTCATGATTCACAGCACCTGTGTATCCTGTGATAGCAGTACAGTTAGGATAATTAGTCTCCCATACCCCATCACCAGTAACATTTACGATAACTGGAATGGTCAAACCGTTGATGCTAGTATCGTTGGAGGCAAGGGCCAATTCAAGGTAATATGATCCTGCATACAAGTTCGACGCATCCGCAGTAAAGTTGAACACCACATTATTGCCGCCGGAAATGGTAGCATTGGCAGGACTGTGGGTCACATCAAGTGCCGTGCCGCCCTGAACCTCAACATCATCGAGGTAGTGAACGTATGATGTAGAATATTGATAGCCATGAATACCATTGGTGTTGGTGGCAGAGGTGTAATAGAACTGGGCATTGGTCGCAACCACCGTACCGTCGACCACCAAATCAAACGTTCCGTTCGTCCAATCAATGTTGTCGTATTCCACATTCACCCACTCATTGGCAGTGCTGTAGTGATAGTATGTAGTAGTATACCCAGTGTTGGTGCGATAAATGATTCGCAATGAGGTAGTGTACCAGTACGTGTAGCCGAAGGGCGAGTAGCCAATGGTGTTTCCCGTACTGCCGCTAATCCAAGTATATCCTGACGATCCTTGGCTGGCATTCACCTTCGTTGCATAAGAAATCCTTGAAGGCTGGGAAGTCGTCCATCCTGCATTCACGGTCTGTGCACTGTTGTAGTAACCGTTCATCTCCAGTGAACGGCTGCCCGTATGTGCGGTAGAGCTGGTGTTCGACAACGTGGCATTCGTACTTGTGGTGGCGAAGGTCTCCAAAGTACCATCTTCAAAATCCGCCTTGAAGATGTAGTTGGTATCTATGAGTTCCGTGGCTACGCTGAGGTTACCTGCACCTGAGGCATTGCTGAGGGTCCAAGTACCTGAGGCCGTGGTACCACAAGGCACGTTCAATATAATACTGTCGTTAGAATAAGAGCCATTTGGAGCTGATCCAACCGTTACAGTCATGGTGGCGGTATCTGCACTGTAACAGTTTTCCGCAATCATCGTGACGGTTTTCGTTCCGCTGGAGGTGTAGCTGTGCTGAGGATTGGTATCCGTAGAAGTATTCCCGTCACCAAAGTCCCATAAATAATTTCCAGCGTTGGTTGAGGTGTTGATGAACTGTACCGGCGAATTATAGCTTACACTGGTCGAAGTAGCGCTGATCGAAGCATTAGGAGCCGTAGTAGCATTGGTCGACCAAGACATCAAAAAACCAGTGCTTACTCCATAATAATTCGAGTAGAATCGAAGGGTAATGGCTCCGGAAGTGGATGTGATGGCATTGCCGGAATTTGGCAAAGAACTTCCGTAGTAAGATCCTAGAAAAGTTCCACTCGTCCCCACACCGTCGTAGATATACACTCTATCGTAGCTGTGGTAAGTACTAAAAGAGGAGAAGGTCACAGAAACCGTGGCATTGCCCGGAGGATCAATCACGAAATACCCATCATCATAGGTATTGTAGTTCCCGTTAATTCCACCACCATCAACCAAGAATCCGGTACAGTTGGCAGAGGTATCCATGGATCCATCGGTAGGCATGGTAAATAGAGTTTGAGCGCTAAGGCTAGAGCCCAATAAGAATGCTAGTATCAGTCTGTGCATTTGAATCAAATAATACGCAGCGAAAATAGTATTTATTGCTTTGTCTATGACATAGAATGAGTATCCGATGGCCTAGGCTGATATTCAGAAATTCGTTGGTAATTATGACCATTATCAAGTTTCTATGAACCCTGCAGTCCATAACTTTGTCATTGTATAGATTGAGCACCATGATAGAAACAGATTTACTCATAATTGGCGCAGGACCTACGGGTCTTTTCACCGTGTTTGAGGCGGGGTTGTTGAAGATGAAATGTCACCTGATCGACTCCCTTCCACAACCCGGCGGACAATTGGCCGAAATCTATCCCAAGAAACCTATTTACGACATCCCAGGATATCCTGTAGTGATGGCGGGAGAATTGGTGGACAACCTCATGGAGCAAATCAAACCCTTCAACCCAGGGTTTACCCTTGGGGAAAGTGCGGTAACCATTGAGAAATGTGAAGACGATTCTTTCATCGTTACTACCGATAAAGGTACCCAGCACAAGGCCCCGTCAGTGGCCGTTGCGGGGGGCTTGGGAGTATTCACCCCGCGTAAACCACCCATCGAAAATCTACCTGCCTTCGAAGATAAAGGCGTAGACTACATCGTGCGCGATCCTGAAAAGTTCCGCGATAAACGCGTTGTGATCTCTGGAGGTGGGGACAGCGCATTGGACTGGACAGTGTTCTTGGCCGATGTCGCGAGTGAGGTGAGTTTGGTGCACCGCCGAACTTCTTTCCGCGGACATTTGGATACGGTAGATAAGGTGCAAGAATTGGCCCAGCAGGGTAAAGTGAAACTCATCACGAATGCCGAAGTTGTGGATGTTCATGGCACAGACCAATTATCTCAGGTCACCATCAAGCAAAAAGGCGCAGATGACCTGCTCATCGATTGTGACCATTGGCTCCCATTGTTTGGATTAACCCCTACCCTAGGCCCTATTGCGGATTGGGGATTGGAAATTGAAAAGAATGCCATCGTTGTGGACAATGCGACAGATTATCGCTCTAACATCGAAGGCATCTACGCCATTGGCGATGTCAATACCTACCCTGGGAAACTAAAGCTTATCCTATGTGGTTTCCACGAGGCCACCATCATGGTACAAAGTGCCTTCAAGCGCGCCTTCCCGGACAAAAAGCTTTCGTTTAAATATACCACCGTCATGGGCGGCGTAGGTAGCCTCGAATAAGCATGTCAGATATCACCGTACACATCATAGATCGCGAAGGCGTACAACACGATATTGCTGCCCCAACCGATATGAACTTGAACCTCATGGAGGTATGTAAGGCTCATGAGTTGCCGGTCAAAGGGACCTGTGGCGGCATGGCCATGTGTGCTTCCTGTCATTGCTACATTGAAAGTGACCATGAGTTGAACGAAGCTTCTGAAGATGAGGAGGATATGCTCGACCAGGCCTTTTTCGTTGAGGATAACAGCCGATTGGGGTGCCAAATTTTTATGAAAGAAGAGCTCGACGGATTGACGGTACGATTGGCGGAGGAAAGCGAATAATTACATCAATATCGCCTACCTACCTTCGGACCATCAAAGTTGAATATTATCTTAGCGGGATTCAGATCTATCCCATGAAAAAGACATTCATACTCCTGACTGCAATGCTCGTTTCTTTTGGAAGCATTGCACAACAAAGCATCGACCTAAGCACCCTTTGGCAACGCTACGCCTTCTATGCAGGCGGCATCAGCGGATTGCGCAGCATGAACGACAGCAAGCACTATACCGCCCAAGGTGAAGGAACCATCGAGAAATACAGCTACCTGACTGGTGAGAAGGTAGCCACCCTGCTTGATGTGAACTTCCTGGCTCAAGAGGAAGATCGTGTGCCAACTTTCGACAGCTACAGCCTTTCTAACGATGAGCAGTGGGCTTTGCTTGAAACTGAGACCGACCAAATTTATCGTCGCAGCTCAAAAAGCGTCGTGTATGTCGTGAATCTGAAGTCGTTGCAGGCCACAAAGATTCGTCCAGAGAAAATAAGCAACGCCACCTTTTCTCCCGATGGTGAATATGTAGCTTATGTGATGGATAACAACTTGCACATCTACGACATCAGCGAAGATGTACACATCCGCATCACCTCAGACGGCAGCTTCAACCATATCATCAATGGGGCGACAGACTGGGTGTATGAAGAAGAATTTGCCATTGTTAAGGCATTTTGGTGGTCGCCAAATTCTGATAAAATTGGCTTCCTAAAATTTGATGAAAGCAATGTCCACAGCTTCAATATGGACATCTATGGGAAGGAATTATATCCTAATCCGTACACCTTCAAATACCCTAAAGCTGGCGAAGATAACAGCGTAGTGACCGCACACATCTGGGACATGAGCAGCGGTGCCGTAAGCAATGTTTTGACGGATGTCAACTACGAATATTTACCGCGCGCCAAGTGGTCGAATGAAAACACTTGGGTCATCAGCACCCTAAATAGATTGCAAAACACCTTCGACCTCTACGCCGTAGATGCCACTTCAGGAAATGCTACAAACATTTACCACGAGGAGGACGAGAAGTATTTAGAAATCAACGACGAACTCCACTTTTTGGAAGACGGCTCGTTCATCATTTTGAGCGACAGAGACGGCTGGAACCATTTGTACCATAATGCCTCGAACGGAAAGATCAAGCGCCAAATCACCAAAGGAGATTTCAATGTAACGACCTTCTATGGTATTGACAATAACAAGCGTTTGTACTACCAAAGCTCTGAGGCAAGTGCCACAGAACGCAACGTCTACAGCATCAAATTGAATGGTTCGGGTAAAGTCACTCTTGCCGGTCGAAAAGGCACGAATAATGCGACCTTCACCCCTGACATGAAGCTATTTGTAAACACCTTCAGTGCAGAAGCACAACCTACCAGCGTTACTCTTGTGGAATCACGAAAAGGAGAAGAAATACGCACCATTAAAACCAACGAGCGTGCGGAAAAAGCCCTCGAAACATATACGTACACCCCTAAGGAGTTCTTCACGGTTTCAACCGAGTCTGGCGGCGACTTGAACGCCTGGATGATCAAGCCAGTGGATTTTGACGAGAGCAAGACCTACCCCCTATTCATGTTTGTATACGGTGGGCCAGGCAACCAAACGGTCACGAACAGCTATGATGCCTTCCGAGGTATGTGGTTCCAGATGTTGGCCAATGAGCTTGATATCATTGTCGCCAGCGTAGATAACCATGGGACAGACGGTCGCAGCGAAGAATTCAAGAAGAGCACTTACGGTCAGATGGGGAAACTCGAGACGCGTGATCAAACAGAGGCGGCATTGGAAATGGCCAAGCGTCCGTACATTAACGGGGATCGCATCGGTGTCTTTGGGTGGAGCTATGGAGGCTATATGGCGTCCAATTGTTTGTTCCAAAGCCCAGAAGTCTTCAAAATGGCCATTGCCGTAGCACCAGTAACGAACTGGCGATTCTATGATAACATCTACACGGAGCGCTACATGGGCTTGCCATCGGATAATAGTGATGGCTATGATGCCGACAGTCCACTATCGCATATCGATGGCCTTCAGGGTAAGTACCTACTGATTCATGGAACGGGAGATGATAATGTACATGTGCAAAACTCTATGCGTATGGTGGAGGCCTTGGTGCAAGCCGATAAGGATTTCGATTGGTTTGCCTATCCGGACAAAAACCACGGCATCTATGGAGGCAATACCACGATGCACTTGTACCGTATGATGACGGAATTCATAGCGGAGAATTTATAAGAATTGGCTCCTAACCGCTTTTAGAAATAAAATGTATACTTGTTGAACACAAAAAACACCTGAAATATGAGTGATCAATCTTTGAAGCATCCACCAGCGCTGTGGACGTTGTTTATGGCCGAAATGTGGGAACGTTTCTGTTACTACGGAATGCGGACCCTATTAACATTATTCCTGGTAAAATCTTTATTGAAAGGGGATGCTGAAGCCTCCCTAATATACGGAGCTTACACTGCTTTAGTCTATGCAGCACCTGTTTTAGGTGGTAGAATGGCTGATTCCTATTTAGGCTACCGCTACGCCATTATGCTTGGAGCCGTATTGATGGCCTTAGGAGAGTTTTTAATGGTGGCAGGCACTGATATGTTTGGACTTGATGCAGGTCTGCGTGAAAGCTTAATGCTGATTGGTATGGGTGGTTTGATTGTAGGTAACGGCTATTTCAAAGCAAACATTTCTACCATTGTAGGAAAGCTATATAATGATGGTGATCCACGTCGCGATTCTGGTTTCACAATCTTCTACATAGGCATTAACATTGGTGCACTTTTGGCGACTACAGTAGTGGCCTTTGTAGGTGAAACTTACGGCTTTGAATATGGTTTCGGTCTTGCGGGAATAGGCATGTTAATGGGACTTTTCATCTTTTGGGGTGGACGCGAAAAATACAACCACGTTCCCAATATCGACATTACTGAAGCGGGACGAGAAAAGTGGTTGGGAATGGAGCGATGGAAAACTATTTCAGTTCTATCTCTCCTACTGATTCCATTAAGTTATGTGCTGATTTCTCAGAATGAAATTCTTCAATATTTACTGTTGGGAATTTTTGTTTTGGTCGCTTATCAGTTAATCGCTTCCGGAATTAAAGAAGGTAAAATATGGCGAGATCGAATGATTGCTCTAGTCATTATGATGATCGTAAATGTTGTGTTTTGGTCATTCTTCGAACAAGCAGGAACTTCTTTGACGTTGTTTGCAGATCGAAATGTAACGCGTGAAATATTCGGATGGCAAATGCCTGCGTCCATGACCCAATTCTTTAACCCATTCTTCATCGTAACCTTTGGGTCTTTGTTTACATGGATGTGGATGAAGCTCAATCAAATAGGAAAAAATCCTTCTATTCCAATGAAGTTTTCGCTCGGATTACTTCAATTAGGGGCAGGTTTTTTAGTTACCGTTGTAGGTTATCAATTTTTAGATGAGAGCACCTATGCGGTTCCATTACTCACTCTGGTATTCTTATATATGCTGCATACCACAGGTGAGCTTTTTGTAAGCCCTATTGGACTTTCAATGGTTACTAAGCTAGCTCCCAAGAAAATTTCTGGTACTGCGATGGGAGGATGGTTTCTTTCTTTTGCAATGGCAAACTTTTTAGCAGGACAAATCGCAGCTTTCACGGGAGCTGAAAGCCATGATGAGGAACAGAAAGACCTCAGAAAAACTACATTAACAAAAGCGCTTGATGATAACCAAGGTGTTGGGAATTTTAATGATTGGACCCATCTTGTCTATCCTAATGGGGAGACTAATGAAATTCCACAAAACATAGATATGGTAACCTACAACAACTATCAGCAGTGGGCCGTATTCGCCACAGCATTTATGGAAAATTGGACGGTAGCAGAATATTTCGAGGAGAGTGCTGCTCAATCTGTGGATTATAAGAATATCTCACAATGGTTGAATGAAGAAAATTGGGCAAGATTGAATGCGTCTCTCGAAGCAATAAATGAATGGGATTCAGAAGAGTTCAAAAATGTTGACTTCGGCTCATTCATGTATTACAATAAACCTTCGGCTGAAGAGATCGCTGAGGCTGGGTTAACGATGAACACTCCTCTAAGAGATGCTTATTCTAAACACGTAAAGTCAGTTTCTAAGCAGAGTTTGGACAAATACACAAACATCTTCAAGATTTTAGGTTTGTTCGCCATAGGCATTGCGTTAATTCTTGCCTTATTCCGTAAGCCAATTAATAGATTGATGCATGGAGTTGAATAAACTTTAGCATAGTTTTATCATACGAACCCCGCGCCTTGTGCGCGGGGTTCTTTATTTTGGACGTATGAAAAGATTTGCCCTACTCCTTGGAGTGCTTTGCTCCACAATTGGACTGGCTCAAGAGAAAATCCAATGGATGAGTATCGAAGAAGCCTATGAACTCACCTTGACGGAAGAGAATCCTAAAAAGATCTTCATCGACGTATATACGGATTGGTGTGGGTGGTGTAAGCGCATGGATAAAGCGACCTTCCAAAACGAAGAAGTGGCTGCTTATATGAACGAGCATTACTACAACGTGAAATTCGATGCGGAGCAAAAGGAGGCCATAGAAATGCTAGGCAATACGTTTGAATTTGTACCACAGGGAGGCCGTGGCTACCACGAATTGGCGGCAGCACTATTGAATGGCAAGATGAGCTACCCTACTGTGGTGTTCATGAATGCAAAATTCGAGATGCTTAGCCCTGTCCCGGGTTACCAAGAACCCACAGGATTTATGCAAGTTGCACGCTTTTTTGGGGATGACATTTACCAAGAACAGTCCTGGCAAGATTATTCACAGCAATAAATAAAAAAGCCCCGCTTCGAGCGGGGCTTTTTATTAGAATTTAAAATCGTACCCTTTGAGGGTGAGCTTGTCGTATTCCTTTTGATCGAACTCGAATAAACGGCTTGGCTTCTTGTTGCCAGGGGCTTCGAAAATGCTTTCACCTACTTCAACAAGCAATTGGCTGCGCATGAACTTCTTTCTAAAGTTCCGCTTGTCTAAGGTCTTGCCCAAACATTCTTCATACAACCCGTGAATCATGTTAAAGGTGAACTGTTTTGGCAGCAATACGAATCCAATAGGACGGTGCTTCACTCGGCGCTTCAAGCGTTCATAAGCCATCTCAAGGATTTCATTGTGATCGAATATCATCTCTGGGGCATCGTTAAGGTTCAGCCACTCATAGCCCTCCACCTTCACGTCCTTCACGAGATCCCAATTCACTAGTGCATAATGTGCAATGTTCACCACACGACCCATGGGATTGCGGTACACTTTTGCAAAGGCATTGAGCTGCTCAAGATACACCTTATCCATGCCAAGAATCTTCACAGCTAAACGTTTGGCAACATCTTCTACGCTCTCTGAAGCACTCACCCAGTTACTAGGCAACATAGGCGCTCCTTTATAGGGCTCCTCTGATTTCTTTCCGACAAGTGTGACCAATTTTTCGCCGTCAAAGGCAATTACGACGAGAGAGGTTCCTAAAGCAACGTCAAATTTCATAAGCAAGGGTATTTGAAGCAAAAATATAAAATGTCCAAGTGGAACTTAATTTTACTCCATTAAATTTAGGTTAATCAATGGTTTAATAATATTAAGTTACTTTTTTGAACGTTTTATATTCAAGAATGTTCTATCTAAACGGCTGTAATTACGAAAACATTTTATTTATTTATCAAACTATACCCTTATGAAAACAAATTTTAGGAAAACGTTGACTTTTGCCATCGCGTTCTTTGCCATGATGTCCTTCATGGTTCAACCCGTACAGGTCGGGAACTCTTATGATGCTGATAATTCTACCTACATAGAATACACCTGTAAATACGGCCAATGTTATGCAACTGCAAAGTCAACTGGGCATCGGTGTAAACATTGTGTTTCAAACAGAGGAGATAAATACTGTTACCAGCATAAGCCGAAATAATAAGAGCATCATTCATTGGATCAAATAAAAAAAGCCCCGCATTTGCGGGGCTTTTCATCTTCAGGGTGAAAGACGGGGTTCGAACCCGCGACCTCCGGAACCACAATCCGGCGCTCTAACCAGCTGAGCTACAATCACCATTTAAGGGGCGCAAATATATAGTTATTCAATTCACATCTGCAATAGGTCGGATTAAAAAAATTGGGCAAAGAAAGACCGACTCCAAAGGAGCCGGCCTCAAATATCATCTATTGATAAGGGCGATTAAAACACCACCCAAAGAGTAATTACGCAAAGTATGAGAAGGAAAGTTAACGCACGCGTGGTTGAGGACATAGGTACCTTGGTTTCCTTGCTCCAAACTAATGAAGCATCGTCGTACGTTTCAGCTTCAGGCTTCGCTAAGCTCACTACAATCAAAATCACCGAACAAATAGCGAAGAGCAGTAATGCGAAGTGCAAGAAGTTCATTCCTACGTACCATCCGAGGAATCCAGAATAGTCACCTCCTGCTACCTCCATGGACAATCGACCTACACCTAAAATGGCGCCAGAAATCAAAGCCCACTTGGCCCCTGCAGAATTGATCTTCTTGAAGAAAATGCCTAACAAGAATGCCGACGCAATAGGTGGAGAGATATAGGCTTGAATAGACTGCAACTGTTGGAACAAACCACCTTCGATGGCTTGCATCAACGGAATCCAACCTATGCCCAAGGCGACAAGTGCAATGGTCGAAATACGGCCGGCATTGACCAATTCTTTGTCCGATGCTTCCGGACGATACTTCTTGTAAATGTCAAAGGTGATTAGCGTTGAAGTAGAGTTAAAGACGGAGCTCAACGAAGACATGAGAGCAGCCAACAGTCCAGCCACTACCAACCCTTTAAGACCAGTAGGCAATACCGTTTTGACCATCAAAGGTAAAGCTGCATCATAGCCTGAAGTTCCAAAGGAAAGGAGTTCTGGGTTTTTCTCTGCCAAAGCAAAGGCCACCACACCGGGCATCATGAAGATGAAAAGCGGCAACAATTTGAGGTAACCTCCGAACAAGGCCCCTTTGCGTGCGGTATCCACATCTTTAGCGGCGAGGACGCGCTGCACGATGAATTGGTCCGTACACCAATACCATACCCCAAGAATGGGTGCGCCGAACATAATTCCCGTCCACGGATAATCTGTATCACTCATAGGACGCCACAAGCTCCAGTGATCTTCAGTGGTATACGCGACTAATTCTCCTACGCCACCCAAATGGTTCAATCCAAAAATGGTCAAGATCACCGATCCACCCACCAGGACGAACATTTGCATCATGTCCGTATAGACTACCGCTTTGAAACCGCCGAATACCGTATAAATACCCGTCGCAACCACAATGAAGATGGCGCCCGTCCAGAAATCAATACCTAATAACGCCGTAAAGACAATGGCCCCAGCGAAAATGGTCACGGAGATCTTTGTCAAGACATAGGCAACAATGGACACGTAAGATAAATATGTTCTGGCCCAGCTGTTGTATCGTTTTTCCAAAAACTCAGGCATGGTGAAGACTCCCGAACGCAGATAGAAAGGGACAAAAACCCATCCCAGAAGAATGAGGATAAGGGAGGCGAGCAATTCGAATTGGCCCGCGACTAATTCTCCAGAAGCTCCTTGACCCGCTAAGCCGACCAAGTGTTCTGAACCTATGTTAGAAGCAAATAATGAAGCACCGATAACGAACCAGCCTAGGTTTCGCCCGCCGAGGAAGTAATCCGCAGCTTCGCCATTTTCGCTCTTTTTCGAACCGCTCCTAAAAGCAATAACGAAAACTGCGACGAAGTAAAGTGCCACAACAATATAATCTGTTGTATGGAGCATGAGTGTGTCTTTTAAGTTTCGTCTCTAATGTAGTGTACTTTGGACAATTACTCATCATTGCATGAGAATTGTCTGCTGCTGCAGAGAAGGTATTGTGTACCTTTATTTCATGGCCCGATTCTCTTATCTCCTCCTACCCCTCCTCTTATGGCAGTGCCACACTGCGGTAGAAGAAATCGCTATTTCGGGACCCGCCTACGCAGGGGCCCCAACGTACACGGGTGGAGATCGATTCTCTCGCACCGAACACACCATCGCCCTGGGCCAAAGACTCTTTAACGACCCAAACCTCAGCATCGACAGCACGATCAGTTGCGCGAGCTGCCACAAAGCCAATGCCTATTTCTCAGATCCCGGTAAGGCACTTTCCGTAGGACTCGAAGGCACACCCACTGAGCGCAATGCGAGCGCTCTAGTGAATTTGGCCTGGCATCCTTACTTCTTTGGGGAAGGCGGTGTCCAAAACCTCGAACTCAGCTCCTTTGTACCCATTAATAATAGACACGAATTTGGCCGTGAACTCCACGATGTGGTCGAAGGACTCATGGACGACCCAACCTATGCTCAGGAATTCAGTGAAGCCTTCGGATCACAGCCCATCACAGATGCTCAATTCATTACTGCCCTTGCCCACTACATGGCAGGGCTTCAACACTACGACAGCCCGTATGACCAATGGTTAGGAGGAGATTCCACAGCTCTAGGACCTGATGCACATATCGGTCTTGAACTTTTCGAAACGCATTGCGCTTCTTGCCACAGCGGACCTCAGCTGAGCTCATTTGCCATCGCGACCAATGGTTTGCCCACCAATGCAGATTACGGCAGGATGAACCTCACCAACAACGCAGAAGATAGCGGCACCTTCAAAATCCCTACCCTCAGAGGCATTGCCCTCACCTATCCCTACATGCACGACGGCAGCTATGCTGATCTCGATACCGTGCTTAGGACGTATAATAATGTACGAGCGCTGGGGCTGACCGGAGAAGAATTGGCCCAACTCAACGCTTTTTTAAATACCCTTCACTAGCGTACCTTGTAGGCATGAGCAAAGACCCGAAGGTTTTCCATGTGGTGAAGTGGTATCCGCACGCATCGGATCCACAGAACGGCATATTCGTCCAAAAGCACATCGAAGCAACTTCCGATGCGCCTTTAGTACTGGGTTTTGTGAATTCAAACGACAAATTAGAAGAGCAGGGCGGCATTCAGATCTATGGAGCGCGACGCATGAGTCAAGTGGCCAAGTTTGGCGCATTCACCGCACGCATTGCCTCAGACCGCCCCGATATTGTGCACTTTCATTGCTACGCGCCCGACCTGCTCCCGCTGTTGTGGTACGCCCGATTAAAAGGCATTAAAACCATTCACACAGAGCACGGCAGCGCCTTCCTAAACAACAGATTACCTGTACTGCAAGGTTGGAAATTAAAAGTCGCACGCTGGTACTTTCAACGACTCCATAGACTCACCTGCATCAGCCCAGTGCTCAGTGAAGGACTTTCCGATATTTCGGGAAATCAAAACATCAACATCCTTCCAAACATCATTTCTACTGCGGCGAAAGAGCGTACTTCCGCCCCCTCAAGCTTCAGCTTTTGCGTCGTTGCCGATGTTGTGTTTGAAACGAAAGCGCAAGAAATCATTTTGGAGTGCTTCCAACAACTCCCCCATGCCCAGGCTGAGCTTCACTTTTACGGCGGAGGTCCTGATCTCGAACGCTTGCAAGGCCTAGTACGCACTTTGCCCAATGTTTGGGTGCACGGGAGAAAAACAAACGAAGATGTGCTACAATTGCTCCCAAATCACGATGCACTGATTTTACATAGCCATTACGAGACCTTTGGAATCACTGTATTTGAGGCAAGGACTGCCGGGCTTTGGGCCATTTCAAAGGGCACTTTCGGTGGGGCACCTTGGTACGATCAAGGTGTACTCATTGCCGATACTCAGGAAGCTTTGAAAGAGCAAATGAAATCGCTCATCCGAGCGGAAAAAGCTCCAGTCGGAAAGTTTGATGCGCTCTCGTCTGAGTCCATCGGTGCAGAAATCCACCAATTATATGACGAAATCATCGGTTGACCCTCCTATTTTCAGGACAATCCGTTATATTTACTCGACACAAAAACACCTTAAAGTATATGAAAAGACTTCTACTCGCATTTGCTGGTTTGAGCGTTATTGGCGCCACAGCACAAGAGGCACGAGTTGACCTCGGAAGAAGTGCCGAAATGTATGTAGCAAATCATGCAGATGGCATTCCCTACAATACCAGCGCTAACAAGCAGAGCTCTGCTGTAGCCATTGGTACCGCACCAAACGTGTACGGAACTGGTTTTGGACCTAAGACGAACATTTGGGCAGACGAAGATTTGAACAGTATCGTTTTCTTACACCGTTCAGATTACAGTTCAAATGGAGATAATAGTTCAGGTAGTCTACGTTTCGACTACTCAACCAACGGCGGAGCAACTTGGACTGCAAACGCCGGTCCAGTCTACAACCCGAACTTGAGCGGTTACGCTTATCCTGGTTTCGCTCGTTACCCACACATCGGTATCTTGAACGAAAGCGGAAACACCAACCCACTAAACGCTAGCATCTCTGTATGGGCTCCTACCCTTGCAGGAACCAACGCGGGTTCATGGGGTGGTGCTTTGATGGGTACGCACAAAATGGACAACACTACAACCAACATGTCTGTAGACACTACTGGCGGTCACTTGACTCTAGAGAACTCTTACGTGGACGGCGGATCGTTCTGGGGACTTTCGTTGGATCATCCAGATTATGATGTTAGTGAGTACACTGATACCGCATTAATCTGGAAAGGTACTATGGATTGGACTACAGATTCTATGACCTATACAGAGCATAAAGCATATTTGCCTGCTTCGTTCATCACTTTTGATGATGGAACTACCGGGAAAATCTATGGTGATGGAAGAATCTTCTTTGCTTCCAACAAAACAACTGGATACATTAGTTTGGAAGGTTATGACAGCACTCTCTCTGCAGGTCGTGTCATTCATCCTTACATGATCAAGACAACTAATGGCGGTGCCAACTGGAGTTCACCAATGGGACCTGATCTAGATCTTTTGGTAGATAATGGTTCCGGCGACAGCTTAGTAGATATCTTTGATATGATCACCGGCGGTTGGGATATAGGTCACTTGACATCTTCCACTCGCGGTCATGATTTGGCGGTTGATGCCAACGGTAACCCACATATGTTTGTACACGTTTTCCCTGGAACAGGGACGACTCCAACAGGTGGTTCTACTGCAGGTGAATTCACTTATTATCCAGGCGTGAACTTGTTGGTGGATGTATTTACTACCGACGGTGGTTTGACTTGGGAATGTAATATCATCTCTCAGGTATTCACATTCAGCTACGACTTTGACGCCACCAATGGTCCTGTACCAGAGGCGAATCGTCCGTACATCAGCATGAACGCTTCGCGCGACATGATGTTCTTCTCTTGGTTCGAAACAGATACCACTTTCGCAAGCGGTACGACTGATAACCAGTTCCCGGATTGGAGATGTCAAGGGTACAACGTTACTGGTGATTCATTGGAAGGTCCTATGACAGTAATGGGTACTTATGGCGATGCTACTTGGGGTAACGTAGCGGATTGGGCATTTGATAACGGCGACGGTACTCACCAGTTGCACATGACTTATGGTCCAATTGAAGATTTCGGTTCGTTCAGTGTATTGAACCCGATTGACTTCTACTACCTCGGCCAGCCTTATCCAAATAATGTTGGTTTGGAAGAATTGGAACTCAACAACTTTAGCGTGAGCCAAAACTACCCGAACCCAACGGATGCCTTGACGAAGATTGCCATTGAAGCAGCCGCTCCAGCGCAATTCAACTTGAGCATTGTAGACCTTACGGGTCGTTTGATCTTGAACGAAGACCTAGGTCTTTTGAACGAAGGTCGTCACATCCACACTGTTGATGCGACCAACTTCGCATCAGGCGTGTACTTCTACACGGTTCAATCTGGTGATTACAGCATCACTAAGAAATTGATCGTGGAGTAAGCGAAAATTTTGACCCACTAAAAACCCCCGCGGCTGCGCCGCGGGGGTTTTTTATGCTTTAGATTTTTCTCCTTCGTCGCGGAGGAAAGGCTTTAATACTGCATGAGTTCTTCAATGGCCGCCTGAAGCTTGCTCTTGGCCAAGTAGCCTTCTTCCAGAGTTTGGTGGAACGGCACCGGTGTCGCATCAGAAGCCACTAGGGTGATCGGACCGTCTAATTGGTCCCAACATTCCTTCGACAAAATGCTCACCACGTGTTCGCCATAACCGCCGACGGCCACATCCTCTTGGAGCACGATGACCTTGCCTGTTTTGCAAACGCTTTGTTTGATGCCTTCGATATCAAGCGGCACCAAGGTTCTCATGTTAAAGATCTCCACCTGGCCTTCGAGTCCAAGGGCTTCCACAGCCTCTAGGGCCCAATGCACGCCCATGCCGTAGGTGATGATGCTCAGGGCATTGCCTTGTGCCACCAACGCACCCTTGCCTAAAGGCATGCTGGTTTTTCCTTGAGGCACGTCTTCTCTCATGGTGCGGTACAGGGCCTTATGCTCGAAGAACATAATTGGGTTTGGATCCGCGAAACTCGCCAAGAGCAGCGCCTTCGCTTCGCTCGGGAACGCAGGATATACCACCTTGAGTCCAGGAGTATGGGTAAACCATGCCTCTGTGCTTTGTGAGTGGAACGGACCGGCAGCCACGCCCGCGCCTGTCGGCATCCTTATGACCACATCCACCGCCTGGCCCCAACGCCAGTGCAGTTTTGCCAAATTATTGACGATTTGATTGAATCCAGTGCTGACAAAATCCGAGAACTGCATTTCCATCATCGCCTTACCGCCTGAAATGGCATAGCCGAGCGCAGATCCAACAATGGCACTCTCACAAAGCGGTGTATTGCGTACACGATCCTCACCAAATTTCTCGGTGTAGCCTTCGGTGGCTTTGAAGACGCCGCCATAGGCACCAATATCTTGCCCCATGTAGACCAATTCCGGCCACTCTTCCAATGCCAAACCCAATGCATCGTGAATGGCGTCGATCATGCGCATTTCCTGTGCAGGTTCTCCCGTCCAATGCGGTTCCACGGCTGGTGCGTAGAGGTCCTTGAGACTTTCCTGCGCATCATAGGTTGGGCCATTAAGCGCCAGCGCTGCATGGAAGGCTTCGTCGACCTCAGATTTGAATTGGTCCATTCTATTGTCCAATTCCTCCTGGGTCAACCCCCATGCACTTAAATTATTTTGAATCAAGGCCATCGGCTCCTCTTCCATCGCGGCATCGATCATGCCCTCTGGATAATATTTGGTACCGCTCGCCTCCTCATGGCCGCGAATTCGGAAGGTCCGGGCTTCGAGAAGGATGGGTTTCTGCTCTTGTCGGGCAAAAGCTGCGGCCTCGCTGAACGCTCGGCCTCCCTCCTGCAAATCGTTGGCATTGAAGGATCGGGCTTCCATCCCATAAGCGGGACCCTTATCTAAAAATGACTTAAAGACAAATTGTTGCTCTTCCGGGGTACTGAGCCCCCAATAGTTTCGTTCTACGACAAAGACCACGGGCAGGTCCCAAACGGCCGCGACATTCAGCGCTTCGTGGAAATCTCCCTGAGAAGTCGCCCCGTCGCCGGTAAAGGCCAGCACACATTTTCCGGTGCCGAGCATTTTTTCACGCAAGGCCAAACCACAGGCCAGCCCTAACTGGGCCCCAAGATGACTGATCATGCCTATGATGTGGTGCTCTTGACTTCCAAAGTGAAAGCTGCGGTCGCGTCCTTTGGTGAAGCCTTCGGGCTTGCCCTGGAATTGGGCAAAAAGTCGCAGTAACGGCACTTCGCGGGCAATAAACACTCCGAGATTGCGGTGCATCGTGCAGATGTACTCGTCGGATGCCAGCGCATGGGTGGCCGCAACGCTCAATGCTTCCTGTCCAAAGGAGCTAAACCACTTGGATATCTTGCCTTGACGCAAGTAGATCAACATTTTCTCTTCAATGGCCCGAGCGCGTAGAAAATCGTCGAGTAAACGCTCGTTTTCGGTGGTGTGGTTCATAACTTCTGTTCGGGTGGTCCCTGGTCGTCCATTTGACTGCTAAAAGGTAGTTATTTTTGTAGTTGTTAACCTAATCGCAGGGACATGTCTTATATACCAACTTTAGATCTAGCCCATTGGACCAAGGGCACACCAGGACAGCAAGAACAGTTTGCTGCGGAACTGGGCAAAGCGTACACAGATATCGGCTTTGTAACCATTACAAACCACGGCTTTACCGACGAAATGCAAGCCAAGCTCTACAGTGAAGTAGAGACTTTCTTCGGTCAGGACACCCATACCAAAAGAAAGTATGAGATTGCCTCGCTGGCGGGGCAACGCGGCTATACAAGCTTTGGACGTGAGCATGCCAAGGGCATTCCCGCAAAGGATTTGAAAGAATTCTGGCAGGTGGGGCAACCAGAGCCTGCGTACAATGGCCCCGAATACCACGACAATGTACATGTGGACGAGCGCCCAGATTTTGCGCCGACCTGTGTACAAGCCTACCAGCAGTTAGAGGGTGTAGGACTCGAGATGTTGAGTGCCATTGCCACGTATTTAGAATTGGACCCAGAGTATTTCAATCCTTGGGTAAAAGGAGGAAATAGCATCTTGCGCGCCATCCACTACCCGCCTATTACGGAGGATCCGGGAGATAGCGTACGTGCGGGACAACACGAAGATATTAACCTGATCACCCTGTTGATGGGTGCGAGCGCGGAAGGCCTCGAGGTATTGAATAAACAAGGCCAATGGGTGGGCATTACTGCCATTCCTGGTGCACTTGTCGTAAACGTGGGCGATATGCTTCAACGTTTGACGAACGGCTGCTTGAAATCTACCACTCACCGTGTAGTGAATCCTCCGAAAGAACAATGGGGTTCTCCGAGGTTTAGCATTCCATTCTTCCTACACCCTGTAGGTAAGATGCCATTGAACGCTTTGGCTCAGTGTATCAGCGATACACGTCCTAAGGCCTTTGACGACATCACCGCTGGGGAATATTTGGACGAGCGCTTGGTAGAAATAGGCCTTAAGAAAAAATAATTGTGCGCATAGACATCATTTCAGTAATGCCGGAGCTCCTCGAGGGCCCTTTTTCGCATAGCATCCTAAAGCGTGCAGCGGATAAAGGCATTGCCGAAGTGCATGTGCATCAGTTGCGTGAATTTGGTGCCGGCAAGCACCAACAAGTCGATGATTACCAGTACGGCGGGGGCGCCGGCATGGTCATGCAATGTGAACCTATTGTGGCCTGCATAGAAAAGCTTCAAAGCGAGCGAGACTATGAGGCTGTGCTGTACATGACACCGGATGGCAAGCGATTCGATCAACGCGATGCCAATGCCTTGAGTATGATGGGCAATATGATCATGATCTGTGGCCATTACAAGGGCATCGACCAGCGCATTCGCGACCATTGGGTAACCCACGAGTTCAGCATTGGAGATTATGTGCTTTCCGGAGGGGAATTGGCCGCCGCGGTCATTACAGATGCCATCATTCGCCTCATTCCTGGGGTGCTGAACGACGAAACCTCTGCCCTCACGGACAGTTTTCAAGACGACCTTTTGGCACCGCCGGTGTACACGCGACCGGAAGAGTTTCGGGGCCACAGGGTGCCAGAAATCTTACTCAGCGGCAATACCAAGGCCATAGATCTATGGCGTGAGGAGCAAGCCTACAAGCACACAAAAGAACGTCGCCCGGATTTATTGGGAGATTAAAACAGGTGAAGGTCGGTGATGGCCTCTCTGCCCAAGTGCTCATTGATCGAAGCGATAATCTTGGACTTCACCATCAACAATTCTTTTCGGACGACAGACGAATCTAATTGGACCACCAATACCTTATTCTGTACTTTTTTCGAGGTGGTCTGTCGGGTGATGGACGGGCCTAATACATCATCCCAAGCCTTGAGTATCATGGCATCGTCGAAACCACGACGCAAACGGTATCGTTCAAGGAATAGCGACAGCGCCTCCCCCATGGTTTGTTCGTTAGAGGGTTTGTACTTCGCCATTATCTGCAATTTCAAAGGTAGTATGATTGAGCTTCAAGTTGTCGCTGAGTTGCTGCATGCGCTCCGGATGGGTATCCGTGATGAAGATTTGCCCAAACTCCTCGGTGTTCACCAGCTGTAAGAGATTGGCCACACGCCCCTCGTCTAATTTGTCGAAAATATCATCCAACAGCAGTAGTGGCGGCATGTTCATGTGGCGTTTGCTCACTTCGAATTGGGCCAATTTCAACGCAATCAAAAAGCTCTTTTGCTGCCCCTGCGATCCGACTTTTTTGATCGGGTGCTCGCCCAACTTAAAGGTCAAATCATCTCGATGCGTACCCGCAGAGGTGTATTGCAATACCCTATCCTTTTCCAGATTTGAGGAAAGCAAATCCTCCATTGATGCGGTAAGCAGTTGACTCTTGTAGGTTAAACCCACTTCTTCCTTGCCACCAGAAAGCACCTCATAATACTGTTGGAGCAGCGGGGCCAATTCCTCCACGAACGCCTGACGCGCCTCAGAAATTTGGGCACTGTATTCTACCAATTGGTCGTTGTACAACCCCAACATCTCAGCATCAAAGGTTCTGTTCTTGGCAAAGTACTTCAAGGTCGTGTTGCGCTGCGACAAAGCCCTATTGTATTGAATCAGCGCGCGCAAATAGCTCGAATCACTCTGCGAGATGGTCGTGTCCATCCATTTTCTGCGCACCTCAGCCGCATCAATAATGAGGTCACGGTCCATAGGCGAGATCATCACCACAGGCAAATACCCGATATGATCCGCCAATCGCTCTACCTCTTTTCCATCTACTCGGATCTTCTTTTTCTGCCCTTTTTTAAGGCCTAGATCCACCGAATGCTCTGAATTTTTGCGCTCAATGTGTGCTTTGACCAAGGACATCGTCTCCCCGTGAGTGATGGTTTGACCGTCCGTCAGGTTTAGGTAACTCTTCGTCAAGCTCAGAAAATGCAAGGCATCCAGCACATTTGTCTTCCCGTTCCCATTGTTTCCAGAGATGATATTCACCTTGGGGTTGAAGGACCAAATCGACGCGCGATGGTTTTTAAAATGTGTGAGCTCTAATTGCTTGACCAAAAGGTTTTCCATAGCTACAAAAATAGGCTTCTAGGCTTCAAAATTTATACTATTTTTGGCGGACTGAATTCAACAAGCATTATGGCTAAGAAGAAACAACAACCGGCAGTAGAAGATAACCTAGGATTTGATAACGTAGAACAAACCTTGACGAAAACTGAGCAGTTCCTTGAGAACAACGCCCGAAACGTGGGCATCACTGTGGGTACTGTCGTAGCAATCGTATTAGCTTTCTTTGCGTACAATACATATGTACTTGAGCCAAATTCTCAAGAAGCTTCCAAAGAAATGGCCAAAGCCATCAAGTGGTTTGAAGCAGATTCTATGGATCTTGCATTGAATGGGAATAACGCTCACCTTGGCCTTTTAGACATTATTGACGAATACGGAGGCACGCCTTCTGGAAATAGCGCTCACTACTATGCAGGCGTGGCTTACTACACACAGGGTGATTTCGAAAATGCCATCGATCAAATGGACCAGTATAGCGCCAGTGACGTAGCTACGGCTGCCATGGCATACGGTGTGATAGGCGATGCATTCGTCGAATTGGGCCAAATGGAGGATGCTGTTGATTACTACAACAAAGCACATAAAGCCACCAATAACGACTTTACAACTCCCCTTTTCTTGTGGAAAGCAGGACTAGCACATGAAGCCTTGGGAGAAATTGAAAATGCGGTCAAATTATATGAGCGTATCGAATCTGATTACCCAGAAAGTCGTCAAGCACAAGGCATCACAGGAGTAATCGCTGCGCTGAAATAAAATGGCCACCGCTCACCAGCATTTGGACAGTACCAACGATGCTTCCGTTCCTTCGGGGGAAGGAAAGGTCGTTGCCATTATCCGGGCCGAGTGGAATGATGAAATCACAAGTGCTCTCGCTGCAGGTGCTCACCAAACGTTGATTCAACACGGAATAGATCCGGAACACATCATTTCCATCGATGTTCCCGGCGCCGTTGAGCTCACCTATGCAGCCAAGCGCATTCACGAGCAGGAAGAACCTGATGCTGTAATCATCGTTGGCTGTGTCATTCAAGGAGAAACCAAGCACTTCGATTACGTTTGTCAAAGTGTGACTTACGGGGTTACGGAGCTGAACCTCAGCTATGATGCCCCTACAATCTTCTGTGTATTGACAGATAATACCATCGAACAAAGCAGAGCACGTTCTGGTGGAGTCCACGGCAACAAGGGGACTGAGGCCGCGGTGGCCGCGCTAAAAATGATGGCGCTCTAATCAACCTTCGACCACTTTTCTTGTTACTTTAGGGCAAACCCTAAAAATAACTCAAATGAAAAAATGGATACTCGGTGCCGCCCTTCTAGCAGTGGCCTTACCGATGAATGCTCAAGAGCTGCCACAACCCTCACCTACATCTTCCGTTGACCAAAGAATTGGCCTCACAGACTTTAGTATCACCTACAGCCGTCCTGCCACACGCGGACGTGCCATCTTTGGTGATCTCGTGCCTTACAATGAAGTATGGCGCACTGGTGCGAATGCTTGTGTAAAGTTTAATGCCTCAACTGACTTTACCTTTAATGGTAATGCAGTAAGTGCTGGCGAGTATGCACTTTTCACTATTCCAGGTGAGAATCAGTGGACCATTATCTTATCTACCCAAACCAACCTTTGGGGAAATACAGGTTACATTCAAGAAAGCGATGTGCTGCGCACCACTGTACCTGCCACTACAGGGGATTTCGACGAAAGCTTTACTATGGGCTTCAAATCATTGAGCACCACCGGTGGCGACTTAGTCTTAGAATGGGCCAACACGGAAGTAAGCGTAAAGCTAGGAGTAGATGCTGACGGCGAAAGCGGTAAAAATGTAGAGAGAGCACTATCAGATGCTAAGCGTGCATACAGAAATGCAGCAAACTACTACAGCGGTCAAGGCGATCACGAAAAAGCGCTCGCAACGATCGAAATTGCCTTGCAGTTAGATCCAGATTACTGGTATACGAACTGGGTAAAGGCTAAAATACTTTACGCAGCAGGCGATACTAAAGCCGCCCTAAAGCAGGGTAAAAAAGCCATGGATATGGGAGCACCTGATTCCTACAGAGCCGGCTACGAGAAAGAGATGAAAGGTTGGAAATAATCCGCTTTTCCAATTCATAAAAAAACCCCGCCACGTGCGGGTTTTTTTATATTATCGCAGAATTTACAGAGTCTTTACACCCTAGTATGTTTTTTTGATTTCTAATATGCTACCAATCAAAATCTAAGACAGCACATTTGCCATACCTAGAATGATATTGAATGGACACTCCTACTACACTATATGCTGAACTCAAACAAATTATTCTATGCCCTAAACTCGGGACATCGTGGTCGATGAGAAGTTGTAAGACAATATCTCTCGCAGAACTCATTCCGTACGAACAAAATTCTGCGTAATTCAAAGCTTCACAGCGAATACGGTTATGTCCGACTCTACCTACTTTTCCATATGGGTTAGAAGCTCAATATCTTTTGCAGTATTCGCTTTAGCAAGTTGCATAGGAGTCCATCCTTGAGCTAATACTGGAAAAGTGAATAAAAGAAATAGTCCAATGGCCGTAAAATATCTCATACCTATAATGAAGTAGTTTTTTCACTTACTAATTAATCTCTGAACACCGTGTACGTCGCGACCATCACCCATGGTATTCGAGAGTTTTTTGGATTATATTCTACCTTATATAAAACGATAAAGGAGTCATAGATGTAATCTTTCCAATCGTTAGCATTAATCATGACATCATAATGTCCTTTGGGAGAAGTCTTCCAAGAATGAAAAAATTGCTTGGCAATTTCTTTGGGGTCATCATAGTCCTCTGTAAAGTCACTCGAAGAGTAGGAACAAAGGAAATTCTCAATATTGGTGGTGGAATGAGGGGTGTATTTTGTTTTATTACCTATTTCATAAAATACCTTCTTTAGATGTTTTTGAGGATTTTTAAATTTCAACTCATCAGATTCAATATTGACGTGTACTAATGGAGTAAAATGTTCATCCCCTTCATGAAACATATTTATACTATCCCTTTCTTGATTTAAGATCTCATGAAAGTAATAGTTGACTGAATCCAACATTTGACTGGATTGACCGAAACTAAAAAAAGGAAACGGCAGGAGGTAAATTAGGAGGTACTTCATATTCCTAAAACGATTCATTGTTTTTAATTGTTATCTTTAAAAAGCCAAAAAATAAATCACATGAGACCCTTATTTGTCCTGATAGGAATAATAGCTACCAACTTGTTATGCGCTCAAAACCATTACATTGTTGAATACGATAGAATCAACGATGAGGTGAATTATTATCAAGTGTTTACCGAAAGGGGTAAACTTACCGATGAAATTCCTTTGAAAAATATTTCCGTAACGGAAGGAGATATTATTCAAGGGAGGATGATAAATGTGAACGAATTGGTATTTGAATCTTATTTGAATATTGATGAAGTCGAGAAATCTTCTAGCCCTTTAAAAGGTGTAGCAGCCTTGTTTGATAATGTATCATACGGTGCTAAAGGAATTCTTGGGGCAATTGGGAATATTATAGATGTATCGGAGGCTAATGATAGTTACGGCCTTTTAAGAGGTGCAGACGACGAACGTTCCGTGGAATATAAACTCAATAGTCAAATATCTACCATTCGAGAAGATATCATGCCTGCTGAAGTTTACTTTAAGACTGTCACAACCTCTCTACCAGAAGCTCTTGCCGCTGTGGATATGACGAAAGAAGAAATACAAGCGGAAGTCAAGAACCTTGAATCCAAAATTGAAGGTATTGATATCGAAAGCACCTACAATCAAGTGAATCAAGAAATATCAGAACTTCAGTCTATTTTAGAATCATCTGAATTCGCAGATGCAAAAATTGTTAGCGCTGCGAACGAGTTAATTGAAAAGTGGGAATCTATAGAAATGAGCTACTTTTTATTAGATGATGATTCCCAAGTTTTTAACGATGCACTTGCTCTGCTCGACAGTATAGATTTTGCTTATACTGATTACTATATCGTAGGTGATTTAGACTATGATAAAGCTGATATTGTTGTCGATTTCAAGTTTAGCATTGAGGACGAAGACGGTGGCTATTTTTCAGATCCCATCATCTATAACCACAAGATGATCAAAATCAACAGAAAAAAACCTGCATTAAGTATTGTGAATGGATTGGTTGTAAATTTTCCTATGACCAACAAGATGTCCTTTGATTTACTCCAAGTTGGAGACTCTGTTTCGTTTGTTTCGAAGGAAAGTAAAATGGACTACAATCTCTCTACTATGGTTCAGTATGAATTCACTGGTAAAGGACCTGTATCCCCTTCTCTAAACGTAGGTATATCGCTTCCTATTCGCAACTTTTCTAGCGTTTCGCTTGATGAGGGAATGAGAATTTTAACGGGAGCAGGATTAAGATTTAAGAAATATCCAAATATCGCATTCACCACTAGTATTGCATGGGGAATTAATGATGTTTTAAATGATAACTTGACTTATGACATTTTCTACGACGAAACTTATCTATACAATGAAGGAGTCCTCACATACGATTACTACGACGGTGTAGATATTGATCCTCAATATATCCAATCTAAATGGAGTACTGGAATTTCTATGGGAATTTCAATACTCTTAGATTAAAGTGCGGGGATTTATTCTTCTTGTATTTATTATTCAGGGCTGCGTAGGCTTTTCTCAGAGTAATTTCAAAGTATTAAAATCCGATTTCTTAGCCTTCCGACAGGCTGACGACCAAGACAGTGCCTTATCTACCGCCAAGATAATGCACCGTTTGGCACTACAAGAGCAAGGTGATACCAGCTATTGGTATGCCTTGAGTGCACGCTATATCGGGAATTCTTTTTATAGTCAGCGGAATGTGGACTCCTGCCTTTTTTACTGGGAAAAGTCCGCGGAGCTATTCTCTGAATATCATCCTGATCATGCTGACTATTCCACTAGCCTTAACAACCTTGGAATTCTATATAAGAACCTTGGAGATTACGCCAAGGCTGAAGAATATTACTTGCAAGCACTAGCCATACAAAAGAAGGTCTTGGGCGAGGAGCACGCGGATTATGCCAGGAGCCTTAACAACCTTGGAATTCTATACAGTGACCTTGGAGATTACGCCAAGGCTGAAGAATATTACTTGAAATCCCTGGCCATAAGAAAGAAGGTCTTGGGCGAGGAGCACGCGGATTATGCCAGGAGCCTTAACAACCTGGGAGTTTTATACAAAGACCTTGGAGATTACGCCAAGGCTGAAGAATATTACTTGCAATCCCTAGCTATTTACAAGAAGATCTTGGGCGAGGAGCACGCGGATTATGCCAGGAGCCTTAACAACCTGGGAACTCTATATAAGAACCTTGGAGATTACGCCAAAGCTGAAGAATATTACTTGAAATCCCTGGCTAAATTCAAGAAGGTCTTGGGCGAGGAGCACGTGAGTTATGCCATGAGCCTTAACAACCTGGGACTTCTATACAGTGACCTAGGAGATTACGCCAAGGCTGAAGAATATTACTTGAAATCCCTGGCTATCATTAAAAAAGTCTTGGGCGAGGAGCATCCAGATTATGCCATGAGCCTACACAACCTGGGAGGTTTGTACAAGGACCTTGGAGATTACGCCAAGGCTGAAGAATTTTACTTGAAATCCCTGGCCATAAGAAAGAAGGTCTTGGGCGAGGAGCACGTGAGTTATGCCATGAGCCTTAACAACCTGGGAATTTTATATTATGACCTTGGAGATTACGCCAAGACTGAAGAATATTACTTGCAATCCCTGGCTAAATTCAAGAAGGTCTTGGGCGAGGAGCACGCGACTTATGCCAAAAGCCTTAACAACCTTGGAGTTCTATACCGTGACCTTGGAGATTACGCCAAGGCTGAAGAATATTGCTTGCAATCCCTGGCCATAAGAAAGAAAGTCTTGGGCGAGGAGCACGCGGATTATGCCGGTAGCCTTAACAACCTTGGAACTCTATACCGTGACCTAGGAGATTACGCCAAGGCTGAAGAATATTACTTGAAATCCCTGGCCATAAAAAAGAAGGTCTTGGGCGAGGAGCACGCGGATTATGCCAGTAGCCTACACAACCTGGGAGGTTTGTACAGTGACCTTGGAGATTACGCCAAGGCTGAAAAATATTACTTGCAATCCCTGGCCATAAAAAAGAAGGTCTTGGGCGAGGAGCACGCGGATTTTCTACGTTCCCAACAGAATCTGGCTCTGTTGCGCTTTAGACAGGAAGAGTATCCAGAGTCCTTAGGGCTATTAAAGGAAGTGTATACCAAGCGTTCTGATGCTGTCATTGCTGACTTTGAATGGATGTCAGAGGCGTTGAAAGAGGCCTATTGGTCAGACCGTGGTGATTTCTTCTCTGGCTTAGCAGCCTATGCCCATGATGCTGGGGAACTCCAAGGGTCTTTTTCAGCCTTGGCCTATGATGCGACCTTATTTAGAAAGAGCCGTCTACTGGAATCCACCATTGATGAGCAAGATTATGAAGCAAACAGAGAAAAGCTTAAAACAGCCTATGATGTCCAACGCCGCACCCTTAAGAAGATGCACTCGGAAGGAGGATATGACCCTCAGGCTCACGATATCTTGGCCGCTCGAGTAGACTCTTTGGATAAAGCGCTGCAACAAAGCTGGCCAGAATATGCTGCCCTAAAGCGCAATCTAAGCATCAACTGGCAGCAAGTACAAAGAGGGCTATCCGATAAGGAAGTAGCCATTGAATTTGTGCGGTTCTACCATGCTAAGGATAGTCTTTCTCGCTATGGAGCCTTGGTGATCGATGCACGATGCTCATCTCCCACCTATGTGCCGCTGTGCAGTGAGGATGATCTTGAGAAGATTATGTCCGAGAAGGCCTTGTATGAAAGCGGTAGAGATTTTTATGACCTGCTGTGGGCTCCTTTGGAACCTTCTTTACAAGGGGTAGATATCGTTTACTATGCGGCCGATGGGTTGCTCAACCAAATCCCCTTTCATTCTATCATCCTCTCGAGAAAGGGAGAGCCAATAACGTACGCCATGGACAGGTACGAACTCCATAAGCTCACCTCAACGCGCTACCTTGCTTTAGAGCTCAAAGCAGCAGCGCAGCAGCCCCCTGCCCACTCCATCGCCATGCTTGGAGGAATGGACTACGACTACCTGCCCGGGCAATCTAAATCGCGTAGGAAGGGTTCGGGTAATAAGGCTAAGGAGCGCAGCAGCCAGTATTCAGGTCAGCCCTTGATATACCTAGAGGGTACGATGAAGGAAGTCCAAGAAAGCGCCAAACAACTCAAAAGGCAGAAAACAGAATATGACGTTACCACCTATACCGGAGTTGAGGCTAAGGAGGAACTCTTATACGAGATAGATTCCATAGGGGTTCCAGGTATACTGCACATCGCAACCCATGGTTATGCCTTCCCAGAGATGGACTTCTCAGATACGACCATTAGTGAACATTCGCTCCGATATGTCTACCGCTACAGCCCCTACCCGATGGTTCGCAGTGGCTTAATCATGACTTCCGGAAATTGGAAATGGACCGGCAGCGATACGCTAAAAACCATAAACCCCGCAAATGAAGACGGAATCCTGACAGCCATGGAGGTGGCAGATCTACCGTTGGATGAATGTAAACTCGTGGTGCTTTCCGCCTGTGAATCAGCCTTGGGACACATCGATGAAGAAGAGGGTACCCTGGGTATCGTTCGCGGCTTTAAACTAGCCGGAGTAGAACAGATAATGGCCACCCTATGGAGTATAAACGATAAAAAAGCATCCGAATTTATGCTCGCCTACTATGAGCACTTGGCACATAACAATAACACCATAAAGGCCTACCAAGAAACCCAACTATTGATGCGGAATAAATACCCCACTAACCCTCAATATTGGGCCGGATTTGTGTTAGTACGATGAAAAAAATTACACTACTTATAGCCCTATTGGTTGCCTATGGCACACAAGCGCAATCCAACTTTGAAGAATTAAAATCCGAATTCTCAGTCTTTCGACAGGCTGGCGACCAAGACGGTGCCTTATCTACCGCCAAGAGAATGCACCGTTTGGCACTTCAAGAGCAAGGGGATACCAGCTATTGGTATGCCTTGAGTGCACGCTATATCGGTAATCCTTTTTACAGCCAGGAAAACGTGGACTCCTGCCTCTTTTACTGGGAAAAATCTGCAAAGCTCTTTTCTGAATATCATCCTGATCATGCTGACTATGCCACTAGCCTTAACAACCTGGGAGTTTTATACAGTGACCTTGGAGATTACGCCAAGGCTGAAGAATATCACTTGCAATCCCTGGCCATAAGAAAGAAGGTCTTGGGCGAGGAGCACGCGGATTATGCCAATAGCCTTTACAACCTGGGAAATCTATACCGTGACCTTGGAGATTACGCCAAGGCTGAAGAATATTGCTTGCAATCCCTAGCCATAGAAAAGAAAGTCTTGGGCGAGGAGCACGCGGATTACGCCGGTAGCCTTAACAACCTGGGACTTTTATATTATTACCTTGGAGATTACGCCAAGGCTGAAGAATATTACTTGCAATCCCTGGCTATTTACAAGAAAGTCTTGGGCGAGGAGCACCCAGATTATGCTTTGAGTCTGAATTGGTTAGGCTGGTTTTACAGAGAAAAAGGAGAATTTAAAACGTCAATCGAGTTTTACGAAAAAGCCTTAGCCCTTAATAAGAAACTATTTGGCGAACAGAATGCGGCTTATGCATCAGGCTTATACTACCTTGGAGAGGTATATTCCGAGCAGTATGATTTCGTGAAGTCAGAGGAATATTACTCGAAAGCTCTTGCAATTATGAAATTGGTACTGGGCGAAGATCACGAGGATTACGCTACTAGTCTCTTTAGTCTTGGACAACTCCATCGCCTACATGGCAATTATACCAAATCTGAAGAGTATTTACTACAAGCTCTATCTAAATATCAGAATCTATTCGGAGAGGAACATGAGGATTATTCCATGTGCCTTCAAGAATGTGGAAATTTATATGCCGACCTTGGTAACTATCAAAAAGCCGAAGAGTATTACTTAAGAGCCTTGACCGTTTACATAAATATATTCGGTGTAGGCAGCTTTGAACATGCCATAACACTACAAAACCTTGGTTTGAACAATTATTATCTTGGAAAATATGAGGAATCAGAGGAATGTATCGTGAAGGCATTGTCCTTTTATGATGAGCTATTTAACGAGGAAGGTGAGTATCATGCAGACTGCCTTAACAACCTGGGGCTATTATATATGGTGCTTGGGGACTTTCCGAATGCATTAAAACACTTCAAGCAATCTTCACTTATTTACAAAAGTGTTTTAGGTGAAGAAAGTGATGCATATGCCGCTAGTCTGAACAACATAGCGATATTGTATAAAGATTCCAAAGATTATGTGAATTCAGAAAAATACAACCTAGAGGCCTTGGGTATACGAAAGAATTTATTTGGTGAGAAGCATCTAGATTATATTATGGGGCTCAGTAACCTTGGGGCTCTTTACCATGACAAAGGTGATTTTACTAATGCTGCATTACTCTATGAACAGTCATTGAATGTTTTAGAAGAGGTTGAATCAGAAAGTGTTTTTTATGCTCTGACCCTAGAAAATCTTGGTGTACTACAAAGCGATATCGGTGATTTCCAGAAGGCACAGAAAAATATCTCACGGTCCTATGCCCTCTTCCAAAAACTACTTGGCGAGCACCATCCAGACTTTTTGTTGTCACAAATAAATCTAGCCCAATTGTACTTTAAACAAGGAGACTTCGGCCAGTCCTTAAAGCTATTCCAAGAGGTCTATAAAAAGCGTTCTGATGCTGTCATTGCTGACTTTGAATGGATGTCAGAGGCGTTGAAAGAGGCGTATTGGTCAGACCGTGGTGATTTCTTCTCTGGCTTAGCAGCCTATGCCCATGATGCTGGGGAACTCCAAGGATCTTTTTCAGCCTTGGCCTATGATGCGACCTTATTTAGAAAGAGTCGTCTACTGGAATCCACCATTGATGAGCAAGATTATGAAGCAAACAGAGAAAAGCTTAAAACAGCCTATGATGTCCAACGCCGCACCCTTAAGAAGATGCACTCGGAAGGAGGATATGACCCTCAGGCTCACGATATCTTGGCCGCTCGAGTAGACTCTTTGGATAAAGCGCTGCAACAAAGCTGGCCAGAATATGCTGCCCTAAAGCGCAATCTAAGCATCAACTGGCAGCAAGTACAAAGAGGGCTATCCGATAAGGAAGTAGCCATTGAATTTGTGCGGTTCTACCATGCTAAGGATAGTCTTTCTCGCTATGGAGCCTTGGTGATCGATGCACGATGCTCATCTCCCACCTATGTGCCGCTGTGCAGTGAGGATGATCTTGAGAAGATTATGTCCGAGAAGGCCTTGTATGAAAGCGGTAGAGATTTTTATGACCTGCTGTGGGCTCCTTTGGAACCTTCTTTACAAGGGGTAGATATCGTTTACTATGCGGCCGATGGGTTGCTCAACCAAATCCCCTTTCATTCTATCATCCTCTCGAGAAAGGGAGAGCCAATAACGTACGCCATGGACAGGTACGAACTCCATAAGCTCACCTCAACGCGCTACCTTGCTTTAGAGCTCAAAGCAGCAGCGCAGCAGCCCCCTGCCCACTCCATCGCCATGCTTGGAGGAATGGACTACGACTACCTGCCCGGGCAATCTAAATCGCGTAGGAAGGGTTCGGGTAATAAGGCTAAGGAGCGCAGCAGCCAGTATTCAGGTCAGCCCTTGATATACCTAGAGGGTACGATGAAGGAAGTCCAAGAAAGCGCCAAACAACTCAAAAGGCAGAAAACAGAATATGACGTTACCACCTATACCGGAGTTGAGGCTAAGGAGGAACTCTTATACGAGATAGATTCCATAGGGGTTCCAGGTATACTGCACATCGCAACCCATGGTTATGCCTTCCCAGAGATGGACTTCTCAGATACGACCATTAGTGAACATTCGCTCCGATATGTCTACCGCTACAGCCCCTACCCGATGGTTCGCAGTGGCTTAATCATGACTTCCGGAAATTGGAAATGGACCGGCAGCGATACGCTAAAAACCATAAACCCCGCAAATGAAGACGGAATCCTGACAGCCATGGAGGTGGTAGATCTACCGTTGGATGAATGTAAACTCGTGGTGCTTTCCGCCTGTGAATCAGCCTTGGGGCACATCGATGAAGAAGAGGGTACCCTGGGTATCGTTCGCGGCCTTAAGCTAGCTGGAGTAGAACAGGTAATGGCCACCCTATGGAGTATAAACGATAAAAAAGCATCCGAATTTATGCTCGCCTACTATGAGCACTTGGCACAAAACAATAACACCATAAAGGCCTACCAAGAAACCCAACTATTGATGCGGAATAAATACCCCACTAACCCTCAATATTGGGCCGGATTTGTGTTGATGAGATAAATACTCAACATCCATAATTGATGGAACATTTTTTGACTAATCAAACCACCTAAAACTCCCCATCAATACAAATAATTAAGACCAAACAAACCCCGCCACGTGTGGGTTTTTATAATGGCGCCTAGTTGGACTTAAAAGCCTTAACCCCTAAATGAGGATACAAAGCGTACTCATAAGCCTTTTGCTTGTATTGGTACAACTCTCTATTATAAGACTTCACCCACTCCTCGACGCTCATCCCAGATTCCAAGGCTTCTTGTAGTTCGTTTGAACCGGCCAATTTTTTGAAGAACGCATTGAAAAATTTCGGTGCCTCCGCGGGAGGATTCTCTTTCCAGTATGCATAGGCATCAAATAAATAGTTCCAATCTATTTCCGTTGGGGCAGCACTTAGGTCCTGAGACAATTGAACCCCACCACATTGCTTTCCTTGAAATTTGGGATACTTCGATCCATGATCTGGCGCAGGTGTGAATCTATGCTCGTACCCTTCTCCATCAAGCCACGGTGCACCAAAACGGGTGAATGGGGCATCGGTACCCCGCCCACAGGAAATGGGTGTACCCTCGAAAAAACACAAGCTCGGGTAATGCCAGATGGCGGCTATGGAGCGCAAATTGGGCGACGGAGGGACTTGGAATTCCTTGAAAACCTCACGATGAGAATACCCTTTGCATCGAATAACTTCTATGCCGCCTTTTTTCTCAAATGCCGTGCGCCATTCCTCATTCTCTGTCGAAGGTATCCAATGCTCGTCATAGACCATAGAAGCATATTCCCCCATGGTTAGGCCGTGTACTACCGGTATAGGATGCAAACCTACCATACTCTCGAAGCCTGGTTTTAAGATTGGACCGTCGATATAATGACCGTTTGGATTGCCCCGGTCCATGATCATGAGCGGGACACCGGCTTCTACACACGCGTCAATCACGTAGCTCAGGGTCGTGCTGTAGGTGTAGAATCGGACCCCTACGTCTTGAATATCATAGATAACCCAATCCAAGCCTTCCAGCCAATCCGTTGGTGGACGCTTAGTTTTACCATACAAACTTCGAATAGGTATGCCTGTTTTGGGGTCGCGGCCGTCCTCCACATGCTCTCCGGCATCAGCTTCGCCTCTGAAGCCGTGCTCTGGTGCCCAAACTTGCTGAACATCGACGCTGAGCGAAATCAAATGGTCCACGGTATGGGTATCGTTGGGAAGCAACGAAGTCGCATTGGCCACCACCACCACTGATTTTTCGGTGAGCTTCATGTAGTACTCTCCTGTTTGCGCAATACCCGGCAGGTAACTTTCTTGCCCGCGCGCAGAAAAGCACAGGAGCAATACCGAGAATAACGCGAGAGTTGTTCTAAATTGCGAGGAGATGAAAGAGGCGTTTTTCATAGCTAGGAAGATACAAAAGAGTATGGGGTCGAAAGTGATCGGACCTCTGATAAAGTTAAGTATCGCAGCCACTGCCATGGGCATGGCCTTGGTTGTTTTATCCATAACGTCCGGAAAAGGCCTTCAGCATGCCATCATGGATAAATTTCGTGCGCTCGAAGGCGATTTCACCATCCAGGCGTACTCCTTGAACAGAACCGAGGAATGGCGTCCTATCGCATTAGAGGACAGCTTATTTACAGAGCTAGCGAAAGCACCCTATGTGGACCAAATCTTTCCTGTCGTCCAAAAGGCGTCCCTTTTAGTTAATCCAAGTAAGGATGTATTTGAAGGTGTTCAAATACAGGGTTTTACAACGGATAACTTCGAGTACTTTCAAGAATCTTTCACTACCAATGGAACTCCCATTGACGGTCGATACGGATGCTGGATTTCGAGTAACTTGGCTTCAAGTCTGCAATTAGAGATAGGCGATACCGCTGTCCTAACAGTATTGAAAGGACAACGCGGCCTTCCTCGATTGATTAATACCAAAATCTACGGCATCTACACCTCTGGTTTGGATGAATTTGACCGTCAAAATGTGCTCATGTCAGCAGTGGACGTTCGCCGACTAAACGGATGGAATAAGGACAGTGTAAGCGCCTATGTAGTACATCTAAATGCTCCGGAGCAGCGCGCTACTCTCAGCGCCTATTGGAACGCCCTAATCCCCTACGACCTCCAAGTAAGTGCCTTAGAATCTCGCCATCCGGCCATCTTTGGATGGTTGGCATTGTTCGACACCAACATAGTTTTGGTATTGGCCATCGTACTCATCGTGGCCCTTTCCAACCTCATCACTGCTCTATTGGTACTAATCATTGACCGTACGCGCATGATCGGTATTCTCAAAGCCATGGGCGCGACTGATCGAATGATTTTACAAGTGTTCCAATGGTTGAGCCTCAATATTTTAGTAAAAGGACTACTCATCGGTAATGCCGTAGGTCTCGGGCTGAGTGCATTGCAGCAGTGGTTTAAGTGGGTCCAATTAGACCCTAGCACCTATTACATCGCTTCCGCACCTATTTATTTCGATTGGGCTTGGATTATCGGCGCCAACCTAGGCTTCATCCTCGTTGCCTACTTTATCCTACTCATCCCAGTGCGTTGGATTGCTCGTTTACAACCTATTCAGAGCATCCGCTTTTCATAGTAAGAACTCTCCTATCTTTAGGGCACCAAAACAAACAGAAGCAGCACATGCGCCCTATTTACAACAGCATTCTCGAGACCATTGGCGATACGCCCATGATCAAACTCAACAAAATCGCTCAAGATTTTCCATGCCCCGTCTATGCAAAGGTGGAATACTTCAACCCTGGACACAGCGTCAAAGACCGCATGGCCTTGAAAATGATTGAAGATGCCGAGGCACGTGGCGACTTGAAACCTGGCGGTACCATCATCGAGTGTACCTCTGGAAATACAGGAATGGGGCTGGCTCTAGCGGCTATCGTCAAGGGATACAAACTCATCTGTACCCTGAGCGACAAGCAAAGCAAGGAAAAGATGGACATTCTTCGCGCTATGGGAGCCGAGGTTTATGTGTGTCCTACCAACGTTGCTCCCGAACATCCGGACAGCTACTACAGCGTTGCCTCCAGATTAAACAAAGAGATTCCAAACTCTTTCTATCCATACCAATACGACAACCTCAGTAACCGCGAGGCGCATTACGAAAGCACCGGTCCCGAAATCTGGGAACAAACCGAAGGAAAAGTAACGCACTTTGTTGTGGGAGTAGGCACCGGAGGTACCATCTCGGGGGTTGGGAAATATTTGAAGGAGCAAAATCCAAACATTAAAGTTTGGGGAATCGACACCTACGGGTCAGTATTCAAGAAATACCACGAGACTGGGGAGTTCGATGAAAAAGAGATCTACAGTTACATCACCGAGGGAATTGGTGAAGACATCCTCCCAAAGAACGTTGATTTTAGTGTGATCGATTACTTCGAGAAGGTCACGGACAAGGACGGCGCTTTGGCGACCAGAGAATTGGCCAAAAAAGAAGGGCTATTCTTGGGCTACAGCTGTGGCTCCGCATTCCAAGGCTTACGTCAACTCAAAGACCAGCTCACGCCTGAAGATGTGGTGGTGGTACTCTTCCACGACCATGGCTCACGCTATGTAGGAAAAGTCTATAACGACGACTGGATGCGCGATCGCGGATTCTTGGCACCGGCCAATAAAGTTGCCAAAGACCTGATCGACGGGCACAGTCATTTACCGCTGGTCACCGTAAGTACGACCGCACCCATCAGCAATGCGGCGAGCTTGATGAAGACACACGATATCACTCAGATCCCTGTCATGCAGAACGGCGAAATGGTGGGTTCAATAGACGACCATACCCTATTGAGTTCTATGGTGGACAATCCTTCCAATGCGACGCTAGTGGGAGATATCATGGGACCCGCGTACCCAGTGGTTGAACTCACTACAAGCATTGAGGACATCGCCAAGATGGTCAAAGGGGGTCACCGCGCAGTATTGGTCAAATTTGGCGAAGGGTTACACATCATCACAAAGCAAGACATCATCACAGCGATGAGTTAAGCAGCGGTACGATTTTTTCGTGCGTGTTTTTCATGGAATAGGTGAAGCCCACATTCCTATTGTGTAACTTGTGGTGCTATGGAGAAAACGAACAAAACCGCCCAATTACTTCTCGCACTGACCCCACTGGTCGTGTTGATGTTACTGCTCTGGTTCAACGTAGGCTACGTCTTCGGCGACGATGCCCTGAGCGGATCCAACCAAGTCATCCTCATGCTCAGCGCGTTCGTGGCTGCGGCTATTGGCATCGCCAATGGCACCAAGGTGGAAGCCGTTTTTGAAAAAATCAAAAACAATGTGCAAGATACCACCCAAGCCATCTTCATATTGATCCTCATCGGCGGTCTAGCCGGTACATGGCTCATCGGTGGCATTGTACCCGCCATGATTTATTATGGCCTTGATTTGATCAATGTCCAATTCTTTTTGCCCACCGCCGTCATCATCTCCGCCTTAGTCAGTCTGAGCACCGGCTCTTCTTGGTCCACCACAGCCACCGTAGGTATTGCCCTTATGGGCATAGGCCAAACCATTGGCCTCAACCCCGCCATCGTCGCAGGTGCCGTCATTTCCGGCGCCTATTTTGGGGATAAACTCAGCCCACTGAGCGACACGACCAACCTCGCCCCCGCCATGGCCGGCACGGATTTGTTTACCCACATCCGATACATGCTCTACACCACGATTCCATCTTTGATCATCTCCTTAATTCTCTTCACCATATTGGGCTGGAGCAACGGAGACGCCGCGATGGACGCCGCTGAAATAGCGACCGTACAATCTTTATTAAAAGAATCCTTCACCATCACCCCTTGGCTATTTGTGGTTCCAGTAGGTGTAATCGTACTCATCGCGCGTAAAATCGATGCGCTCGTCGCCATTTCCATCGGAATTTTCGGCGGGCTCGTGATGGCACTCCTCTTCCAAGGCTCTTTATTAGAACGTTTAGGCAGTGGCCAATTCCCTATGTACGAAGTTGCCATGCGTAGTGTCTATGGTTCCGTCGCCATCTCTAGCGATCACCCCATTTTATCCGACCTACTGAGCACCTCAGGCATGAGCGGCATGCTCGGAACGGTTTGGCTCATCCTCAGCGCAATGGCCTTCGGCGGTGCTATGGAAGCCGCTGGTTTCCTAGCAACGATCACCAGCGCCATTGTTTCTTTAGCGCGCGGCACCGCTTCGCTCATCACCAGCACCTTGGTCGCTTGTGGTGTTCTAAATGTTACTGCCTCCGATCAATACCTCGCCATTGTCGTTCCCGGGCGCATGTTCAAAAATGTCTATCGCGAGAGAGGCTTGGCTCCAGAAAACCTGAGCCGCACGCTCGAGGACAGTGGAACCGTCACTTCAGTCTTGGTTCCATGGAACACTTGTGGTGCCTATCAAAGTTCCGTCTTAGGTGTGGCGACAGGCGAATACTTCATGTACGCCTTCTTCAACCTCATCAGTCCGCTGATGACCCTAGTATATGCCTGGGTAGGCATCCGCATCAAACGCCTGAATGACTAAAATCCGCCCCATAGTACTGGGACTTCGCGAAAACGCTAGTCTGTTCGGTGTGTTGGTGCTGATGAGCGCTTTTGTGGGCGCCATGGTCGGTTTTGAACGCAGCCTCCTGCCGGAGCTGACCAAATCTTGGGCCGTGTCCGAAACTGAGGCCGGCCTACTGATGGTGGGAGTATTTGGCCTCAGCAAGGCCATTGCCAACCTATTCACCGGGAACCTTATTTCAGAAATTGGGCGCAAACGCACCCTACTTTTGGGCTGGGCCATGGCATTGCAAGCCCCGCTAATCTTATTAAACTCCGGCGACAGCGCTTTCATCATTCTTGCGAATATCGCCCTAGGACTGAGCCAAGGATTTACTTGGTCGACCACGGTGATCATGAAAATTGATATCGTGGGATTGAAACACCGTGGCACCGCCATGGGCCTTAACGAAAGTGCAGGCTATGTTGCCGTGGGACTCTCCTCCGCATTTGCGGCCTACTACGCAGAAACCAGTGGACTCATCGCCCCGATCCTCTACACCGCAATGGGCATCGTGCTCGTGGCCTCACTCATTACCGTATTCATCCTCCCGGAAACCCAACCATGGGCGGCATTAGAAGCCAAAACCGAAGCGGCACATGCGGATAGCAATGCGGAAAGAATATTTTACAAGACGACATGGAGCGATTCAGCACTGCGCACTATTACTTGGACTGGGGTGGTAAACAATGCCAATGACGGTGTCCTATGGGCCGTTTTACCTTCCCTGTTGTTGGCCAGCGGAGAATCCTTGACGACCGTGGGAATCCTCACCGGCATTCACGCGGCCGTTTGGGGCCTTGGCCAATTATTTACTGGTCCCCTATCCAACAATGGAAAAATCCGCAACCTGCTCTGGTGGGGCATGTCGATCCAAGGCATGGCCTTAATTTTTATCGGCAATTCATCGACCTATTGGTTCCCCTACATCCTATTAGGACTGGGTACGGCAATGGTCTACCCTACCTTTTTGGTCGGCATCAGTAACCACAGCCACCCCACCTGGCGTCCAAAAGCACTTTCGACCTATAGATTTTGGCGCGATATGGGCTACGTATTTGGGGCGATTATAGGCTACCTTGCATTGCAGCTACATACCCCCGCCTCGGCCTTTACCGGAATCGCTATAATTACACTGCTTGCCGGAACCATGGTCAGATTTTCAAAACTTCAATAACCGCAAATACCTAAATCAATGTCAGATTCAAACCCATGCCCAGAATGTAAAGGGATTTACGCCTACCCTATGGACGCCCTGATGGTATGCCCAGAATGTGGCCACGAGTGGAACCCAAAAGAACTGCCGCAAGGCCTTGTTGTACTCGATGCCAACGGCAATCCATTGCAAGATGGAGATAGCGTGACCGTGATTAAATCTTTACCCGTGAAAGGCGCACCGAAGCCGATCAAACCAGGCACGAAAGTTTCTCGCATTAAACTCGTCGAAGGAGACCACAACATCAGCTGTAAGATCGATGGATTCGGTTCGATGATGCTGAAGAGCGAGTTTGTGAAAAAGGCCTAAGGCCGCCCGAATTTTAAACACATAAAAAAGCCGCCCCAAGGGGCGGCTTTTTCTTATTTCACAATCTGTATGCGCTGCTGGTAGAACCCGCCGTCGGAAACGATGCGGAGGACATACGAGCCTGCACTGAGATCAGTAACGTCTATTTGCTGAGTGGCTTGACCATTGCCCGGCATTTCAACTACCGTACGGCCCAATCCATCCACAAGAGTGATCATTCCTTTCACACCAGCGGTGTGCTCCAAGGTCAACTGGGTACGAACCGGATTAGGGAAAATAGTCCACTGTCCTAGGTCCATATCCTCTACCCCAAGGTTCTCACCCAAAACGCCTGTTTTGGTATCGGAATCCCCACAAGCATTGTACACGGTGAGTGATACCACATAAGCCGTCGATGGCGTGGCATAGGTATGTACTGGGTAATTCGAAGTGGTATTGGTATTTCCATCACCGAAATTCCACTGGAAGGTATTTCCTCCGGTGCTTGAGGTACCGTCAAATTGGACCTGCATACCTCCACCACCTGCACTAATAATCGTCGCGGTCCAGTTGGCTACAGGCTGCACACAAATAGTGATGTACAATGTGGTATCGGCTTGATCGCCACAATCATTATATACCGTAACATCCACCGCAAAGGTGCCCGAGCCGCTGTAGGAATGAGCCGGCGTTAATCCTGTACCGGTGGTTCCGTCCCCGAAATCCCAATCTGCGGAAGTCGCTCCTGGAATCACCGAAGCATCAAAGTTCACCGTGAATTGGCTTTGAGAGTACACTACCGCCGGGATAAGCTCCTCACAAATCAATATAGTATCCGTTAGGTTGACCGATTGACCACAAGAATCCGTGATGGTCAGGTCAACCACATAGGTACCACCCGCTCCGTAAAGGTGCGTGGTTAGGTCTCCCATTCCCGTATTTCCGTCGCCAAAATCCCAATCGTAGGTCAATCCCGTACCGGTAGACGCGGTAGCATCAAAGTCCACAGATAGGTAGGTATCAGAAGATGAAAATGCCGCTACAGGAGCAGGACACGGCGAAGAACAATTTGCGGCGCCTTGGTATTTCACACCTGCCGTCATGGCACCCGCTTGGTTGGCATTCGCCGCACCTGCGACGGTTGAAACCACAATACCGTTAGGATCTGTCAAGGTGTATCCACACTCACTCTCCCAGTTACCGTTGTCGATGAACTCTATATAGAGGGTGTCGCCATCACAAACGTTGAAGGAGAAGGTTTCGCTAGAGCCCAAAGCACCTGAAGTATTGCTCATCGTAAATGAATAGACTGTTGTTCCCGCGGTAATCCTCAACTCATGGAACACAGTACCCTGATTATTTCCCGTCCATCCGTCACCGAAGGTATCCGTTAGTTCAAGATCATAGGTACATCCACCTACACATGTCAATGTTGTCGCTGTAACTGGACCTATCCAATCGGAGAAGTCCGAAGCGCCACAAGAATCGCGCAAGTAGAAATCATACGTTACCCCAGAAGTGAGACCTGTAACCGTGTAAGGATTAGTGGTCACATTCAAAAGGGTACCGTTACCAGGTACAAAACCTGATTGTCCATATTCCACTTGCCAAGCTGTTGCACCTCCTGTGGTCCAACTCAATTCAATTTCTGTCGGAGAGGTAGAAGTTGCTGTTAGGGCCGATGGATCTGGACATGTCGGCGCCTCCACAATACTCAAATCATCAAGCGCAATATCTCCTTGCTGTGCCGTGGCACCGCTGGATTTTTTGGAAGTGAACTTAATCTTCACAGTCTTATTCGCATAGGCACTAAGGTCTTCTACGACCTCAACCCATTGGTTACCCTGGTTGCCAGAAATAGAATCGAGATCTACCCAAGTACCTGCGCTCACATCCTGGATACTCCAAGTAAGCGTTCCCTGAGAACCGTTTTGAGCAAACAAGTGGTACCAGAAATGCATTTCAGGAGTGGTGAGGGCGCTTAGGTCGATACTTGGTGAAGTCAAGGTAGCTACTGGCGTACCGGTCGAGAAGCTCGCCTCTGTGTACACATAGTTTCCATATCCACTAGTATGATCGCCATTTGGACCGGTTCCGAACGTGGCAGTACCACCGTCGCGTCCACCCCAACGGTAGTTCGTATCGGTATCCGTTCGTGACCAACATGGGCTGATGGTGGCGCCGATGTTGTGGCCTTGGTTGTTATCCGTTCCGCCTTCGAAGCCGTTATCGAAGTTTTCGAAGTACGGTGCTGAAGCGGTTCCACAAGCTGTTGGTGCAGTAATTGGACCCGCCCAATCACTCACATCCGTAGCGCCACAAGAATCGCGAACGTAGAAATCATAGTAGGTCGCCGAGCTCAACCCGGTCACCGTAAATGGATTCGTGGTGGCTGAAACGATTGTTCCTGCACCTGGGGTAAACCCAACCGGACCATATTCAATTTGCCAATTCGTGGCACCACCTGTGGTCCAGCTCAAGGTCACACTCGTAGTGGTATTACCTGTAGAAGAGATGGCTGTCGGTGGGAAACACGTCGGCGCGTTGTCTACTTCAATGTCGTCAATGGCCCAATCCGCTGTTGTCGAGTTGAAACCGAACGTAGAGGCACGGTAGGCGACAAAGCGCAATTTGATGGTATCACCAGCGTAAGAAGTCAAATCCACAACGCCCTCTTGCCATGCATCCGCAGGAGATGCTTGGAGGGTATAGCCAGAGGCATCGATGGTCAATTCCGTCGTCCAAGTTCCGCCGCTGAAGACATCCACTTCTAATTGGTCAATATTATTACCTGCACCGTGCCACCAGAAGCTTACCTGAGGGGTACTCAAGGTATCTAGGTCGATCTCAGCAGTAATGAATTCCGCATCTGAATCTGCACCACCAAAGGCGAACTGACTCTCAGAATACACGTATTTTCCAGATCCTGAGGTGTGATCCCCGTTTGGACCTGTGTTGTTAGTCGGCGTTTGACCTTGACCGGTCTGCCAGAAATACGTCGTTGAGGTGCTTGTCGTGTAACACTGGTCGATATCGCCAGTAGATGCATCGAAAGAAGCTCCATCGAAATCTTCAGACCAAGGCGCGGTAACCATACCACAAAGAGTGGTCACCGAAATAGGCCCTACCCAATCCGATACACTACCCGTTCCACATGAATCGCGAACGTAAATATCATAGGTGGTATTTGGCGACAATCCCGTTAGGGTGTATGGATTCGAGCCGACAGCCACGATCGAACCCGCGGCATATTTCACCAACCAATTCGTTGCGCCACCTGTCGTCCAATCTAATTGGACACTGTTACTCGTTACATTCGAAGCCGCTAAATTGCTCGGTTTCGGACACGTTGGTGCTTCATGAATATCCACATCATCCACGCTAATATCCACTTGATTACTGAATCCTTGGTAGCGGTACGCCGTGAATTTCACCTGAATGGTATCGTTTGCATAGCCGCTGATATCCACGATCGCCTCTTCCCAGGATGCCGTTGCATTGCTTTGCTGGGCACCACTAATCGTATGTTCTAGGGTCCAATTCCCTCCTGTTCCGCGTACATATACCTCCAACTTGTTAATTAGAGATCCGTACATGTGGTACCAGAATGAAAGCTCGGGAGTGGTCAATGTAGTCACATCCACCAATGGCGAGGTAATGGAGTTCGTCAATGTCGAACCCCCACCAAATCCGGTGTTCGCCTCCGTAAAGATATACCCACCGCTACCTGAGGTATGGTCGCCACTTGGACCCGTATTGTTACTATGGTTGGTCGGAGGACCGGCCTTCCAGAAATATTCTACAGTATCACTGCGCTGCCAACAGCCATCGATCTGACCCGGCGTTTGATTCGCACCCGTTACCCAAGAGGTGCTGTCAAAGTTTTCTGTATACGGTGCTGTAAAGGGCGCACACAAGGTGTTGAACGTAATAGGACCGATCCACGTTGACGCCCCAAGGGCACCACAGGTATCACGAACATATGCGTCGTAACTCGTACCCGCTGTTAATCCAGTAATGGTGTGAGTGGTAGAAGTAATATTCGTCAAGCCGCTTCCGCTTGGGCTAAATCCAACAGATCCATACACAATGTTCCAAGTCGTTGAACCACCGGTCAACCAAGTAAAGTTCGCCGTCGTTGCCGTCACCCCTGATAGCGCAAACTGCGTGGGTTCCGGACACAACGGTTGATCATTGACCACAACCTCATCGACTGCGATATCTCCTTGCGAGCCATTTCCTTTCGTGGCAGACCAGCGCAGAATGATAGTATCTCCGGCAAACCCTGCCAAATCAACTTCTTCGTAATACCATTGATTTCCTTGATTTCCTGATTTAGTGAAATAGGTATCCCACGTCTGCGTACTATCCACCCAAACCTGTAATTTCAGGGTATTTATATAGAAACCTCTCATGTGGTAATTAAAGGTCACCTGAGGCTTGAGCAAACCACTTAAATCCAACAATGGCGACTCAATAAAAGCCTCCTGATTTGGGGCTCCACTCGAGGCTTCGGCATAGATGTAGTTTCCTGTGCCGCTCACATCAGTAAACGGACCCGTTTGACCTGTTGTGGTCGTTCCCGAACGCACACCCCAACTCAGTGGCGACGACGGTAGCGTATCTTTTTCTGGTGCACGTACCCAACAGGCTGCCAATGCATCACCTACGTTGTATACCCCAGAGCCCGGTGTCCAAGTTGTCGAATCAAAATCTTCCGACCAAGGCGCACTAATCGCGGTACAATGTGTTGTTGCGAGAATTGGACCAATCCAATCCGATTTATCGTTCGGACCACAAACCTCACGCACCCAGAACTTATAGGTCGTTCCCGCCGAAAGCCCCGTGACAGTACCCGGATTTGAAGTCGTATTCACAGTTGTATTGGACATGGCACCCAAGTTTGCCGCCGGGTTTCCGTATTGAATGTCCCAAGAGGCTGCATTCACCGCCTGCCATGATAAAGTAATCGAACTTGTAGTTCTTGAATATACCGCTAGCAAGGATGGATCTGGACAAGTCGGCGCTTCTTCAAACCCAAAGTCATCAATAGCAATATCGGCTTGGTTGTTGTTTCCAAAACCTCTTGAGGCTGAAAAACGTACTAATACGGTATCATCGGCGAATTGTGCCAATGTGTAGGTCTGTAATAAGAAGGTATCTGCAGCAGATGATTGTTGTGGGCCATTAATACTACCCACATTCACCCAACCCGAAGATTGTGACCATACTTCTGTCTTTAATTCGTTCACCTGGGCACCAGCCATGTGGTACCAGAAATTTAATTCCGGCGTACTCAGTGCGCTCAGATCAATAAGCGGAGAAGTAATCGTTGCAACGCTTTGGTTAGCAGCACCACTAGCTTCTGCATATACATAGTTTCCACCGCCTGTTCTATCGTCATTCGGACCAGTACCCGCTGTGGCCGTACTATCTGTACCTGTACCAAAAGCATAGCCTTGACCGCCATTCGGACTGGTCGGATTGCGCTGCCAGCAACTTCCAATAGTACTTCCGTCATTATCGAAGCCTGATCCTTCAGACCAACCAGTACCGTCAAAATCTTCAGTATAGCTGGTCGTAAACGTGATAGGGGCACAAAGCGTGCTATCGACAACTGGAGCCGACCAAATACTAACATCTCCAAGGCCACAAGAATCTCTCACGTAAAACTCATATGTGGTGGAAGCCGAAAGACCGGAAAGCACAAAAGGATTGCTTGATACTGCCACTCTTGTCCCACTCCCTGGAGTGAAACCTGGTGTTCCATATTCTACCTCCCAGTTGGCTGCACCACCACCGGTCCAACTCAATCTAGCCTTATTACTCATGGACCAGTCTACCGCTAAGTTGGTAGGCTGGTAACAAGTGGGGGCCGGATAGGTGTTGATGGTGATCTTCCATGAACTATCCGCAACACTCGCTGTAGTAGTACCACAAGCAGTTGTGAATTGTTGACGGAACGCATGCAATTTAAATACCAAGAAGGTATCCGTTACTGCACCGTTGAAGTCGTTAATGGTTCGGGTGATGGTTTCAGAGGAACCGTTTGTCCCGATGGTCCCATAATCTAAGGCCGCTTCCTTTGTTCCCTCGCTTGATAATTCGAGGTATACCCCGATATCATTTGGGGCAGAACCACCAAAACCACCGGTAGTGTTCATGGTGTATTCCACATCCACAGAGGAAATCCAATGACCTGAGGGTATGGCAATACCCAAGGTATCGGCACAAGAGGATTGAGAGTTAATGTTTACGGGAGCTACCTGCTGAACTCCTAGATCGCCGTATACATAACGGGTGGAATCAGAGGTAATCTGTGCGTTTAGCGCGCTGAAGGAACTGAACGCCAACAACATCGCAAAAATCTTAGTACGCATGAGCTAAATTGAATAAAAAACTAAAATACACCTTAGGTGTAGATTAGAGCCCTCGTTTACTCAAAGGTTTAATAGTTAAATCAATGAAAACACAAAAAAGCGGAGTTTCGCACGAAACTCCGCCTAATAAATACTGATTTATAGACGATTAGATCTTCTTTTGAAAAACGCTCTCCACGTGATTCTTGTAATCCGCAATACTCTCTTTCATATCCTTTCGCAACAGGAAGATTCCGATGAGGTTGGGAAGTGTCATAAGAGCAATTGCTATACCTGAAAAGGTCCATACAATGGTTGTATCAATAATGGCCGCAAAAAAGAAACCTATTACATAGATGATGCGGTAGTAATTCACATACTTTACCCCAAAGAGGTAGGTCACGCTTCTACCGCCGTAGTAACTCCATGAAATGGCAGTTGAAAAGGCAAAAAGAAGAAGTCCAATCGCTACAATATATTGACCATAATCTCCAAACAAACCTTCGTTAAAAGCGATAGCCGTCAATGGGGCACTATGTATCAAGGACTTACCGTAAAAGGTATAACCCGACGTACCCTCTAATTTTTCATCTTCAATGAATATGCGACCTGAATACAATACACTGTCTTCGTACACCCTCACATCCTCGGCAACTGAGCGTGCATGAATTATTGTGACATCCGTCTGTATGATGCCGTCTTCAATTATTAGAGTATCTGAAAAATGACGAAGTACATTCTCATCATTAGAACCTGCATCTAAACCGTTCAAATAGCCATAGAGCGCTTCACCATGAGTATCTTCACCTATACTGCCTTCAAAAATTGCCATATCCGTTACGCTGAACTCATTTTCGTGCTTTTCATTCCAAACACCTGAACTTAAAAGTGTCAGACCAGTAATGGAACAGATGACAATTGTATCAATAAAGGGCTCGAGAATTGCTACCATACCTTCACTCACCGGATGTTCTGCCTTTGCAGCAGCATGGGCGATAGGAGCAGAACCTTGACCTGCCTCATTTGAGAACAACCCTCTGTTTACACCTCTATTAAAGGCATAGGCGATTGTTGCTCCCAAGAAACCTCCCGCGGCAGAAGAGCCTGTGAACACATCAGCAAAAATGCTAACGAAAGAAGGGATGATATTCTCGTAATTCATCACAATCACGGATAAGGCACCGACGATATAAATGATCGCCATTAAAGGCACGAGTTTTTCTGTCACCGCCGCAATTCGCTTGATACCACCAAGAATAATAAGGCCCAACAGTACGGATAACACAGCACCGGTGACTATTTCTTCGATACCAAAAGTTGCTTTCAAAGAAGAGGCGATACTGTTCACCTGCGGCATGTTTCCTGTACCGAAGGAGCTAATAATTGCTGCAATGGCAAAAAGTGCTGCCAGCCATTTCATGTTCAGCTTATTTTTCATGTAGTACATCGGACCTCCAGAAGCTGTACCATCCTCTGCAAACTCACGGTATTTATGGCTAAGCGTTACCTCTACGAATTTGGTCGTCATACCTAAGGCGGCAGTCACCAACATCCAAAATAAGGCTGCCGGGCCACCAAGGTGGATTGCGAATGCAACCCCTGCAATATTACCCGTTCCTACGGTACCTGAAAGTGCAGTCGCCAAGGATTGGAAATGAGAAGTATCCCCTTTAGCACCTTCTTCATCAAACTTTCCTCGCACCACAGCGATAGCGTGTCTAAAAAATCTGATTTGGGGGAATTTCAGATAAATAGTAAAAAAAATACCTGTCCCAAGTAGAGCAAATACAAACCAACTAGAACCTCCTATGTAACCGTCAACAACTTTTAAAATATCATTGATAGATGCCAAATCCATATGTGTACTGCTTTTTAAAGTGAACGCCCGAAGATAAATAAAAAAGCCCCCACACCTGTTGGTGCGGGGGCCTGTTATCGCCTTTAACTATGAAGGTTTATTTCACCTCTTCAAAATCTACGTCGGTGACATCGTCAGCACCACCTGCTCCGGCATCGCCGCCGGCATCTGGTCCGTTGTCGTTGCCTCCTTGGTTGCCTTGCATTGCTGCTTGGATTTCAGCCGCTGCTGCTTGTAGAGCACCATTTAGCTTTTCAGTCGCCGCATCACATCCTGCGATGTCTTTGGCTGCATGAGCAGTTTTTAGTTCAGCGAGGGCTGCATCAATTGGACCTTTCTTATCCTCAGGAAGCTTTCCATCGATTTCCTTCATCTGCTTTTCTACCTGGAAGATCATACTATCCGCTGCGTTTAGCTTATCAATTTCTTCTTTGGCTTTTTTATCCGCATCAGCATTTGCTTCTGCTTCTTGCTTCATGCGATCGATTTCTTCTTGGCTCAAACCTGAAGATGCTTCGATACGAATGTTCTGCTCTTTACCAGTGTTCTTATCCTTCGCACTTACGTTGAGGATACCGTTTGAATCAATATCGAAGGTCACCTCAATCTGAGGTACACCACGCGGTGCAGCTGGGATACCGTCCAAGTGGAATCGACCGATAGTCTTGTTATCCCCTGCCATTGGACGCTCACCCTGAAGGATGTGAATCTCTACAGAAGGCTGGTTATCTGCTGCTGTTGAGAAGGTTTCTGACTTCTTCGTAGGAATAGTCGTGTTCGCTTCGATCAACTTCGTCATTACACCACCCATGGTTTCGATACCGAGTGATAGTGGCGTTACGTCAAGAAGAAGCACGTCTTTTACATCACCTGCTAATACACCACCTTGAATAGAAGCACCGATAGCTACTACCTCATCAGGGTTCACACCTTTCGACGGCTCTTTTCCGAAGAATGCCTTTACAGCGTCTTGGATCGCAGGAATACGAGTAGTACCCCCTACCAAAATCACTTCGTCAATTTCCGAAGTTGAATAACCTGCATTTTTCAAAGCACTTTTCGCTGGTGCGATGGTGCGTTCGATCAACGATGCAGCCAATTGCTCGAACTTCGAGCGGCTCAACGTACGCACCAAGTGCTTAGGCCCAGAAGCTGTGGCAGTGATGTACGGCAAGTTGATTTCCGTAGAAGTGGTCGATGATAATTCGATTTTTGCTTTCTCAGCGGCTTCTTTCAAACGTTGTAGCGCCATGTTGTCGTTACGCAAGTCCATAGACTCTTCTGCCTGGAACTCTTCCGCCAACCAATCGATCACTACTTGGTCAAAGTCATCACCACCGAGGTGAGTATCACCATCCGTTGATTTTACTTCAAAGACGCCATCACCTAGCTCTAGTACGGATACATCGTGTGTACCACCACCACAGTCAAAGACAACGATTTTTTGATCTTGGCCTTTCTTTTCTAGACCATATGCCAAAGCTGCAGCCGTTGGCTCGTTGATGATACGACGTACGTTCAAACCGGCGATCTCACCAGCTTCTTTGGTCGCTTGACGTTGCGCATCATCGAAGTATGCTGGAACGGTAATTACTGCTTCACTTACATCGGTACCCAAGTAATCTTCAGCGGTCTTCTTCATTTTCTGAAGAATCATAGCTGAAATCTCTTGTGGCGTGTATTGACGGCCGTCAATGTTTACGCGAGGTGTATCGTTATCACCAGCCTCTACCTTATAAGGCACGCGCTTAGCTTCTTTCGTTACGTTAGAGAATTTTTCACCCATGAATCGCTTCACAGAATAAACCGTTTTCTCAGGGTTGGTGATGGCCTGACGTTTCGCAGGATCCCCTACTTTACGTTCGCCGCCTTCCACAAAACCAACAATTGATGGCGTAGTTCTCTTTCCTTCGCTGTTTGGAATTACTACTGGCTCATTTCCCTCCATTACAGAGACACAAGAGTTGGTGGTTCCAAGGTCAATACCTATGATTTTACCCATTGTATTTGTTATTTAGGTTGAGTATTCAATTTCTACGACCTCATTAAAGCAAGGGTTATGCCACGTGCCAATTCCCCCAAATGTGCTCACAAAGTGTCAGCAACCATGGAATTCAAATGCCAAAGTGGACCAAAAAGAAGTGAAAAGTGTGACAGTTTGTCTGTTAGTTGATCACGACGGGAAATCCGTCTTCACAAACGACACTATCGATGCCTTGAAAATCAACCCAACCCATACCACAGGTGTGCACGCCCCTCCAAAGACTGTCCATGGAGGATGCGCTGAGCTTGACATTTTTCTTCATGGCACGACCTCTCGACGAAAAGAGGCCTATTCCGCCGTCCACGTTGGTGAACATCGGCTTTTCTTGTACAATGCCTTGTGAGGGCTGATTAACATTTATATAGGTAGCGTAGTCGTCAGCAGCAGCCCAAATCTCTACATCGATGCCTTTAAAGATTCGAACCAAATCTTCCGTAGGCCCGATATTATTGTACAAGAACTTATAGTATGCCTCGTAAGACAACTCCGATAAGAAAGTACCGGAACCGTTTAAGTTCGACCCAGTTCTCACGGGTAATGCATAAGTGAGTTTTTTAACTACCGAATCCTTCGGGTTGGAACGCGGGGCTTCTTTATATCTAAAGTGAATATATCCCTGATACATGCGCGCATTACGGGCTGCATCCCAACCAAATTCAGCATTGCGCACGCCAAATGTCACTTTTTGAAAACCTTTGGGTTTTGTGATCTCAACATTCCCTACCACAGGAGTAATGGCTTCGAAATTATTGTTGCCGGGGATAAATCCTTTCAAACGATACTCATAAGCGGGATCTATAGGTGCATTGGTCCAATACATTCTGTAATTGTCAGTAGTAAAGGTCCCCGGCTCAAGAATATTAGTATCCTTTCGGAAAAGCTCATACGTATTGAGCACGTTTCCCTGATCGTTGAGCTGCGCGAGATAAAGAGCCGCAGTATCAAAGTAGAGGCTATCCGAATGTGTAGCGCCCGCGAGCAATCCGTCAGTACCAAGATAGGTTCTATGTAACCTAACCCATTGCGTGTCGTCGTCTTTGTCTAACAACCCATAGACCACATTTTGAACGTCATAATCCGCATTGATGTCCAATGTATTGTCACACGAGGTGATGGTAAATGCCGCAAAAATGAAGAGAATGAGGTTTTTCATGGGTCCCAAAAATACAACCTATGGCTTAGGTTGTTTTCTTTGCAGAAGAGAATTCACAAAAATCGTGCAAGATGTCACTAGCTAAGAAAGAATTTAAGAAGGTTACCACCCATAGTTTGCAGCAAATGAAAGATCAGGGTGAGAAAATCTCTATGCTCACCGCCTATGACTTTACCATGGCTAAAATGGTAGATGCTGCAGGAGTAGATTGTATTCTAGTTGGCGATAGTGCTTCTAATGTAATGGCGGGTCACGAAACCACCTTGCCTATTACTTTGGACCAAATGATTTACCACGCAAGTTCGGTGGTACGTGCCGTTGACCGTGCATTGATTGTAGTGGACCTGCCCTTCGGTAGCTACCAGGGAGATTCTAAAGGTGCCTTGGGTTCTGCGATCCGCATCATGAAAGAAACCGGCGGCCATGCCGTGAAAGTTGAAGGTGGAGTAGAAATCATCGACGGGATCAAGCGAATTCTCACTGCTGGTATTCCTGTAATGGGACATTTGGGACTCACACCGCAATCCATCTATAAGTTTGGTACGTACACGGTTCGTGCAAAAGAAGAAGCTGAAGCGCTGAAACTGAAAGAGGATGCAAAGGCCTTGCAAGAGGCTGGATGTTTTGCCATTGTATTGGAGAAAGTCCCTGCCCCACTCGCGAAAGAGGTATCAGAAATGCTGGATATCCCAGTCATTGGTATTGGAGCTGGTCCTGGCGTTGACGGTCAAGTTCTAGTATTCCATGATTTAGTGGGAATGACTCATGAATTCCATCCCCGATTCTTACGCAGATACCTCAATCTGTATGAAGATATCACTGGTGCTATTGGCCAATATGTCACGGATGTGAAAAGTGTCGACTTTCCTAATAAAGACGAAAGCTACACCAGCTAATCATGGCTTCCTTGCCTGAAATCTTGTACGAAGACAACCATCTACTCGCCATCAACAAGCGGGCCGGTGATCTCGTGCAAGGCGACAAAACGGGCGACACTCCCTTGCCAGATCTTCTCAAGCACTACATCAAAGACAAATACAACAAGCCTGGAAATGTCTTTCTAGGAGTGATTCACAGGCTGGACCGCCCTACCACAGGTGTAGTTTTATTTGCGCGCACCTCCAAAGGATTGGAACGCATGAACGCCGCTTTCAAAAACAGGGAAACACAGAAATCGTATTGGGCGTTGGTGGAAGGTCAGATTACAGAAAACGGCCATCTTCACCATTACTTGAAGAAGAATCCAAAAAACAATAAATCTATGGCATTCGGGCGCCCTGAACCGGGCGCAAAGGAAGCTAAGCTGTCTTACAAAGTATTGAATTGTGGCGACCGATATACACTGCTTGAAGTAGACCTTCACACGGGAAGGCATCATCAGATAAGGTCCCAATTCGCCTCCATAGGCCACCCGATCAAAGGAGATGTTAAATACGGTGCGCGCCGTGGTGAGCGTGATAAAAGCATTTGTTTGCATGCGCGATCGTTAGCATTTAATCATCCGACCACCAAAGCGCCTGTGCGCATTGAAGCAGGTGTTCCTGAGACCTTTGAAGCGTTCCTATGAAGAAACCATTGATCACCTTAGCGCTTTGCTTGGCCGCCTACTCAGGAATGGGCCAAATGAAATTCGAAACGTATTACGGAAATATGGCCGGCTGGGGAAGTACAACCGATGTTGGTATCTCATACAACAACGAAAGTGGGTATTTCTTCACAACAAGGATAGCCTACATCCAGGCCTTTGGTATAGCTGAAGATTCTGATAAGATCAGCGTGGCACTTGGGACAGGAAAAGATTGGTTCCTATCTGAACATTGGTACACTGGGGGGCAATTGGATTTGCGATGGGCCGATAAAAATCTGCAAGACGTTGGCCTCGGTATAATAGCTCCGTCCATATACCTCGGCTATGCTTGGAACATGACTTCCTACCAGATTCAGCTAGGACTTCCCTACTTATTAGGCTTCCAAGCAAAATTCTCTCTTGACAATTAAGAATTCGGATCTACGTCAAAGAGCACCCGTATTCTATTGAATTCTGGGGTCAACAAGGTTTCTTGATGCGCCTTTTTAATCCGGTCACGAATTTTTGAACCCAAGCTTCCCTTGTCCACCTTCACAATGATTTGCATTTGGTAAAGGTTTTTTAGTCGAGCAATAGGCGCAAATTCAGGACCTAAAAAGCGTTCCCCGATCTTACTGTGCAGTGATTTTGCAAAGGCCTCTGCCCCACGCATCAGAAGTTTTTGGTCCTTGTGCTTTAAGGTGATGGTAATCAATCGCACGAAGGGCGGATAGGCAAACTCCTGTCTTACAACAAGTTCCTTTTGAACCATTCCTTGGTAGTCATGATTAAGGGCCAATTGTATGATTGCGTGCCTTGGCTTCAAACTCTGAATAACGACCTTCCCGCGCGAGCTGCGACGCCCCGTTCGACCAGCCACTTGCTCAATGATTTGGAAGGCGCGTTCGTTGGCTCGAAAATCCGGGTAACTCAATAAGTTATCCGCACTCATTATGCCCACCAAACCTACTCGGTCAAAATCCAATCCTTTGGTGACCATCTGTGTCCCGACGAGTATATCGACCTCACCATTTTCTACGGACTGAATGAGATTTCCGAAGGCATGCTTGCCGCGCGTGGTATCTAAATCCATTCGTTTTACCCGAGCTTTTGGGAATAGGGCTGCCGCCTCCTCTGCAATTTGCTCTGTCCCAAAACCATGGTGTAAGACACTCTCTCCCCCACAAGCGGAACACTTCATCACCGGAGGTACTGTGTACCCGCAATAGTGACATTTCAATTTTTGCGGGCCTTTGTGATAGGTCAAGCTAATATCACAGCGCGTACATCCTTCCACATGACCACAGGTTTGACACTGCTGGTAGGTGCTGAATCCACGGCGGTTTTGGAAGAGGATAATGCTTTCTCCCTTGTTCAAGACGCCACGCATCGCATCGACCAATTCCACGCTAAAGTTCCCGACGATCTCCTTGCGCTGCTTCGCGCCTAGCATATCCACCACCTCTAATTCCGGCAGTGGCGCAGTGTGGAATCGCTTCAATAATGACACGAGGTGGTACCGGCCTTTTTGAGCATTGAAATAACTGTCCAAACTCGGCGTAGCCGAACCTAAAACAATAGGGCATCCGTGCTGCGCGGACATCCAAACTGCCGTATCTCGGGCGTGATAACGCGGTGAAGGTTCGTATTGTTTGAAGCTACTTTCGTGCTCCTCGTCAACAATGATGAGGCCCAAATCTGGCAAAGGCATAAACAACGCAGAACGAGCGCCAATAATAAGGAGTGGCTGATCATTTTGGACAGATTCTCTCCAAGCCGCCAAACGCTCCGCAGGAGAAAACCTACTGTGGCTCACCGCCACCGTGAAGTGTATGCGCAGACGATTGATTAATTGGGTAGTTAAGGCAATCTCAGGCAAGAGGTACAGCACTCGTTTGTGCTTGGCCAAAGCCTCCTTGATCAGGTGAATATATATTTCTGTTTTCCCCGAGGCCGTCACCCCATGAAGGAGCACAGGCTTTTCTTGGGTAAACCCTTCACGAACACCTTCCAACGCCTCCTGCTGCGGCGAACTCAGGTGAATTTCGGTCTGTGGAGCTGCTGCCGCGGTAGTACCGTCAACCTCTTCTACCTCCTCGGCAATACCTTTGGTAATAAGAGCACGGCTTTGAGCGGTGGCAAAGTTGTGTTTCTTTTCGAAGGCCTTGCGGTCGACGAAGCTATTCTTGGCTCCGCAATCGTTCACCAGGGCGAGTAATGCGGCTGTCTGGGCTTCACTGCGTGCGGTCTTATCAAAGGCCGCATCTAAATTGGCCAAAGATTCCGCCGTTATTCGAAGGAGTTTACGGCGTTTGGCTTTACTTACTTTTTTAAGCTCTTCTTCTAGGATGGCCCACCCCTGTTCCAGGGCTTTTTGCACCAAGGGCATGGGATTTTTCACCCCCAATATGCTGCGGACCTCGTCTAGCGATAGTTTTTGGTTGTTGCGCAGGGATTCGTAGAGGGTGAAGAGCGCATCGGATAATTGTGCCTCATCAGGCAGCACCTCAGGATCTAGCAGAACAACGCTTTGGCTGCTCAGTTTAAGTCCCGGCGGAAGTGCAGCATTCATCACGTCGCCGATGGGCGCCATGTAGTACGATGACATCCACGACCACTGCAATAATTGGTGTTCCAATACCACGGGATGCTCGTCGAGGACGTTGAGAATGGGTTTGAGTTCGAGCTCATCTTCGGTCTCGAGAACCCTCGCTACTACGGCGGCGTATTCCTTGCGCGCCCCGAATTGAACCAATACCCGCATTCCAGGCCGTACGCTACCCACCCACTCCTTCGGAATGAAGTAATGGAACAGTTTGTCTAAGGGTAAGGGAAGTACGACCTCAGCGATCTGCATCTTATTTCTTCGGCGCTTTTGGTAGATTGTGCTTTACAAATCGAGCCTCACGTTTGGCCAACAATCGTTTTTCATTATCAAAGAAACTCAAAGTCTTATTGATGGATGACTCTGTAGCACGTGTGATATCGTTCAACTCGACTAAATCATACTTCATTTTTGTCAAGTCTGCCAGTAAATCTGCGGTGACCAATTCCAAAAGCTCTTCATAATACTTTTGGTACGCATAATACAGTCCCTCATCTCCATTATAGAAAGAGTCGTCACTAAAGTCGCGTAATTCAATACTCAAGGCACGAATAAGAGACTTCTGAGCGTCGAATAATTTATCCATATCAGCGGTTGGAACTTCCGATTTTATTACATCAATGATGCTATCGATAGGTGCTGCATTCGTATTCATTTCCGCGGTGTATTCCATAAGGCTGATCTGGGCTTCAAATCGCTCACGTACATCGGATGTTCTGAGCTCGATATCGTATGTATCAGCGTAATTGTCAATTGCTTCATAGACCTTGTCAATACCCACTAGGCACAATTTCAAGTATTCATAACTATAGTTGCTACGAGGATCTTCATCAAGCCAGTCCTGTAATGGACCCGAGGAAGCCTCAACAATTTCGCCAAGTTGCAAATACACCACGTCCAGAAGCACCTCTTCAGGTTGTTCATCCAAGCGACTCAAAGACCTTTTCGCCTTCCGCCAAGCATTGAACTGCTCTTGAATGATAGGGCGCATTTTCTTGGGTTTCTTATTTGTAGTTATCCCATCTATTAAGCTTGAGGTTAATTCAATGACTTTATCTGCCTCGCGCTGTACTCGTCGTAGGTTACTGCTGCTTTGAGCAGCAATAGTGGTGCTCAATAAAACGGCCAGGTATAATGGTAATGCTTTCATAGTTGGGTCCAATTATGACTTTAATTTATGGATCTTTTTCGTGCCTTCGTACATATCAAAACGAAGCAATTTACATTCCAGTTCACCGTTGAACAGGTTCCATTTTCTCGACGGACGTAATCCTATACTTTTAATAGCCTCCATATCCGAGGTAATCCAATACACTTCCCATCCGGCATACTTCGCCTTCAGGGTATCCCCCATTTCACGGTACATCCTGTGGGTCTGTGCCTGAATACGGACATTGTAAGGAGGATTGATCAAGAGCAGCCCTTTGTCGGCCGGTGGCTCCGCCTCGAAGAAATCTGCCTGTCGGATGCGGATGGCATCGTCAAACATGGCGCGTTCAATATTTTCTGTCGCTGCTTCCAAAGCATAGGCATCCATATCACGGCCCATGATTTTGCCGTCGTATTCCTTCGCTCTTGACAACAAGCCTTCCCGAATCTTCTCATACATCTGCTCGTCGAAGCCGTTCCAATGGTGGAAGGCAAATGTCTCGCGATAGATATTTGGGGGCAGGCGGTGCGCAATGAGCGCCGCTTCCACCAAGAAGGTGCCCGAACCACACATAGGGTCCAGCACAGGCATACCACCGTTCCACTTGCTGTGCAGTATAATTCCAGCCGCCAATACCTCATTTAAAGGCGCATAACCCGCTTTCAAACGATAGCCGCGTTTATGCAAAGAATCACCCGAGGCGTCTAAGTACACGCGAACGGTACGCTTATAAATGTGAATATGAATGGGCACATCTGGAGTTCCTCGCTCTACTGATGGACGCTCTCCTATGGCTACACGGAAACGATCCACCACAGCATCCTTGGCCTTCAAGCCAGCAAAACTACTGTGATTCAATAGGTCATTCGTCCCCACCACATCGATGGCAAAGCTCTTGTCCAAGCCAAAATATTCTTCCCAAGGATGTTCGAATATCTCCTTGTAGTAATGTTCTACATCGCGCATCTCGAACTCCAACATGGGCACCAACACACGTAAACCCGTGCGCAGGGCAATGTTGATTTTATAGACGAATCCGATGTCTCCCACCACGGAGACCGCACGATTCAAAGTTTTGATTTCTCGGCCACCTAGGGACAATAATTCCTTGGCCAGAATGTCTTCCAGACCGTAAAGCGTCTTTACGATCAATCGATAGTCGTTGTTTTGTAGCACCCTTCTGCGTTTTAGACTACAAATGTACGCTAACTTTGACCGCATGCAGGATTGGTGGAATTTAATTGCATTGGCCGTCGGTGGATTTTTCGCGGGGCTTATAAACGTGGTCGCCGGCAACGGTTCGGCCATCACCTTACCGCTATTGATGTGGGTCGGTCTCGACTCCAATGCTGCCAATGCTACAAACCGAGTGGGCGCCATCTTCCAGACCAGCAGCGCCATCTCATCCTTGCCGAAAACGCAGCGCGCCAAATACATGATCAAGGAGAGCTATTTCATCGCACCTCCCATCATCATCGGGGCCATCATAGGAGCGAACCTAGCCGTAGACATCCCAGAGGATGCCATGCGTATCAGTATCGGCTGTATCATGATTGTCCTGCTGATCACGATGCTGACCAATCCTAAGAAATGGCTCATTTCTACCGACGGATCTAAGAAAAAACGCACTCCAGGCATTTGGCTTAGCTTCTTTGCATTAGGGATTTATGGCGGGTTTATACAAATGGGATTCGGTATTTTTTTCTTGTCCATCGCCGTATTGTTGGCGAAATACGCCTTGAAAGACGGAAACGTCATGAAGCTGTTTATCGCCTTTTTGATGACCATTCCCTCCTTTATCATTTTTGCCTTGAGCGGAAGTATAGAATGGACCTACGGACTGTCTTTGGCCGTAGGTACTTCCATTGGTGCCAGATTTGGTGCTAAAAAGGTCATCCAGCATCCCCGAGCAAATACCATTACCAGATACGTGCTGATCGCTGTAATCATTGTCGCGATCGTTAAAATGTTCCAGCCTTATCTTAGTGGTCTGAACATGTAAACCGTCTATGACCCCTTGGTACGCCACTTGGTTTAATACACCCTATTATCACGACCTCTACAGCCATCGTGACCATCACGAGGCGCGTGCGTTGATCCAAACGTTGTGCAAAGCGTTGAATGTTGAGCCCGGACAGCGTGCCTTAGACATTGCCTGCGGACGCGGACGACATGCCATGGTCTTGGCCGAATCTGGTCTGCATACCTTAGGCATAGACCTCAGCCCCGAAAGTATCGCAGTGGCTTCAGAAATGGCGCACGATCACTTGAGTTTTCAAGTCGGCAATATGTTGGAGCCTCTAGAGGTGGAAGGCGCACACTGGGTGTTTAACCTCTTTACAAGTTTCGGATATTTCGAAGATGATGCGATGCATCAGCAGGCCATTAAAAACATGGCTAATGCCTTATTGCCGGGAGGGAAATTGGTCTTGGACTACATGAATGCGGAGAAGATTGCGTCAGAATTGGTCCCAAAAGACTTGGTAAAAACTGATCTCGCAACCTACGAAATCTCGCGCCGTGTGGAAGATCAAACCATCGTTAAATCCATAAAGCTGAGTGAAGACGGCTGCTCCATTTTTAACTACGAAGAACGCGTGCGCGCCTTTTCAGAAACCGAGCTTCGTGCATTCATGGAACGAGCAGGGTTACATGTAAAAAGTGTGCACGGCGATTACGAATTGGGCATTTTTGATCCGGAATACAGCGATAGATTAATTATCATTGCTGAAAAATCAGCACATCCATGATTTGGATCGCACTCATTCTTAGTGTAGGCCTCGGTGCCGGCGCTGCCTGGATTATCCCAACAGATTCCAAGACGTTTAAATACCTCTTGGCCTTCTCGGGTGCTTTCCTGTTCGGCACGCTCCTGACGCACATGATTCCAGAAGTCTTTCATGAAGGCGCCATGACCATGGGCTGGTGGATTATGTTGGGTTTTGGGGTCCAATTAATGCTTGATTACCTCAGCGAAGGATTGGAACACGGACACTTCCATTCTCATAAAAATTCCGTTCCATGGCTGGCAATCGTTGGACTATTACTTCATGCCTTTATTGAAGGGATGCCTTTAAACGCGAACGGTATGAATGGACACGACCACAGCCAAGGCACCTTTCTTTGGGCCATAGCACTACACAAGCTCCCTATTGCCTTGCTCGTTACCGGCGCACTTCGCAAAGCTCAAGTATCCTTGCAGACCATCGGACTTATCTTAGTATTATTCGCTCTAGCTACCCCACTTGGCGCTACGCTTAGCAATGCAACGACCATCGCACAATATGCGCCACAAATGCTTGCTGTCGCCATCGGATTGTTACTGCATGTGAGTACTACGATCTTGTTCGAAAGCGCGCAAAATCACCAATTCAACTTGATCAAACTCATCTTCGTCATCACTGGTATGGCTGTTGCTGCATGGATGAGTACCACTCTAAACCTCTAGCCAAAAATTGTGTTAGGTTCTTGGCCCATAAAGCAATATTTTGGGGCCACTGAATTCCTATAAATACAAATACACATGGCTGTTTTAGTTGGTAAAAAAGCGCCGGATTTCACTGCACAAGCAGTGGTCAATGGCAACGAAATTGTTAAAGAGTTTTCTCTCTCCGATTACGCAGGTCAATACGTCCTGTTGTTCTTCTACCCGAAGGATTTTTCTGGGGTATGCCCCTTCGAACTGCACGCTTTCCAGGCGCGCAAAGAGGAGTTCGAGGCGAAAGGGGTCCAATTAATCGCTGTATCCACAGATTCTGAAGTGAGTCACCTGAATTGGCTTCAAAAAGAAAAAGGCGATGGTGGTATCAAAGGCATCACCTACCCGGTGGTGGCAGATACCAATAAAACCATTGCTCATAATTACGACGTCCTGAACGGCGAATGGACCTACGACGAGGACGGTAACCTCATGGCCACAGGTGAAATGATCGCCTACCGAGGTCTATTCCTAATCAATAAAGAAGGCGTAGTTATGCATCAAGTGGTAAACTTCTTCACACTAGTTCGTTCGGTTAGTGAAGCATTGCGCATGGTTGAAACCCTACAAACATTCGAGGAAAAAGGAGAAATCTGCTTCTTGGATTAAACGATATTGCCGGTTACTATATTTTTTTTGCATCCGGTGTGAACCTACCCCCAACTTTTGGGTTAAGGAATAATGGAACATTCTGCGAAAGCAGATTTTCATGGCGGTTTAGGTAGAAAGGGGGCTTGGCGGCCCCCTTTCGTTTTTTTTGTATACCCTATGAATCCTGGCCTTCGACCTTACTTTTAAATTCTTTGTGATACAGGTCCCGAATCAAACCATCCGATACCCCAATCTTAGGAACATAGATTTTTCCGACGCCGGCCCATTGCATGACCTTCATGTATATTGGAAGCGCGTGCACGATAATATCAGCACGGTCAAAATTTAGGCCCAATTGTGTCACACGGTCCTCCACATCTAGGGTACTGATCATATCAAATTGGCCCTCGATATAGCTCAATCGCAACGGCTTGTTCAGCGAGCGTAAACTGATCTTGTGAAGCTTGTTGATATTACCTCCCGCCCCAATTGCTGCTTTGTTATGGAAGTTACGCATATGACGCTCGGTCCAATTCTTCATCCGCAGCCATTCTTCTTCGGTATCGAGACCATTCATCACTCGGACCCCACCTATTTTAAAGCTTTCACTCGCAATAACATCTTGGTCGTGCAGAATGGATAGCTCCGTAGAACCCCCACCTACGTCGATGTAGATGAAGTATTCTTGCGGCGCTTGAATGATATCGTACAGCTTGCTGTTGAACACGAGCCTGGCTTCCTCAGCCCCATCAATGATCTGAATATCAATGCCGGTGGATTTACGTACTTTTTTGACCAAATCCTTTCCATTCGCCGCCTCCCGCATCGCAGAAGTCGCGACCGCTCTAAAATCTTGCACTCCATGCACTTTCAGCAAATGTTTGTAAGCTTGCATACCTTCAACAAACCGCGCCTCCGTTTCATCGCTTAGTGCTCCGTACAGGAAAACTTCTTGACCCAATCGAATAGGCAAACGTATCATACTGACCTTTCGATAGTAGGTATAACCGTCTTTGTACATAACGTTGCTAATGAGACAGCGAACTGAGTTGGAACCAATATCAATGGCGCCGAGTTTTGTAACATGCATAAGCTATCCTTTCAGCAATTGTTTATTGACGTATTCATGAAGGACCAATTGTGCTCTAATCTTCGGCCCGGGCAACGCACGGTGCACATTAGATTGATTGGCATCGAAAATCCGTGCTTTTGTATTGTCCTTCCAAAGGATTTCGAAGTGATCACGTAATTGGCGCTGAATCTTAGCATCGTAAATAGGCGCGGTCACCTCTACTCTTCTGTTTAGGTTCCGAGTCATCCAATCTGCTGACGAAATAAAATACTCCGGTTGACCATTGTTATGAAAACAGAACGCACGCGTATGCTCCAAGAATCTATCAACAATACTAATGGCTTCGATATTCGCGGAAAGCTCCGGATCGTCTAACCTCAAGCAGTTGATCCCCCTCACAATCAATCGTATTTTCACTCCAGCCTGACTCGCTTCGTACAATTTCTCGATCATACCATGATCGCTAATACTATTGATCTTCACCCAAAACTTGGCCTCTAATCCAGCTCTCGCAAACTCAATTTCTCGGTCAATCAAGGCATAAAAGCCTTCGCGGTTGGAGTTCGGACTTACCAACAAATGTTTGTACTTCTGATGCTTGTATGGGGATTCGATAAACTGGAAAACCCTACGAACTTCACGCGCTATGCGCTTATCAGACGACAAGAGGTGGTAATCTGTATAGGCTTTTGCTGTGCCTTCGTGATAATTACCCGTACCAACGACACAATAATCTTTTAGCTTTTCGCCTCCTTCATCGCGGCGTATCAAGGTCAACTTTGAGTGGACCTTCAATCCAGGAACCCCGCTGACCACCTTAATGCCTTCCGCGCGTAGCTGGTTAGTCCATTTGATGTTATTCGCTTCGTCGAACCTGGCTTGTAACTCTATAAATACCGTTACGTCCTTCCCGTTCTTGGCTGCATTCATCAGGGCCGAGATGATTCGGCTTTCATCAGCCAATCGGTACAAGGTTACCTTAATCACCCGAACCTTTGGATCGATCGCAGCTTCGCGTAACAATCGGATCACGTTGCTAAAATCATGATACGGAGTGAAGAGCATCACATCTTGACGCTTCATTACCTCGATAATGCTTCGATTAGGATCAAGGGCAGGATGTTGCACCTGCGGGAGCTCCTCATGCTCCATCGATGGCTCCCCAACGTTGGGAAAGCGCATCAAATCTTTTTTGTTGTGATAACGCCCTCCTGCAATCAAGCTGTCAAGCTCAGTAATTCCAAGTCCTTTCACCAAAAGCTGTAGGGTTTGATCACCAATTTCTCGGTCGTACACGAATCGAACAGGATCCCCTTCTCGGCGGTGTGCCAAACCTAGTTGGACCTTTTCCAAGAAAGACTTACTCACATCATCATCCAGCGAGATCTCTGCATCTCGCGTGATCTTCACTGTATGAGCCTCAATTTTGTCGTAATTAAAAATGTAGAATATGCTGTCCAAGTTCAAGCGCAACACATCATCCAAATACATGACAAACTGCTTGCCGTAGCGTGGTAAGGTTACAAATCGTCCCGCGGCTCCCGTAGGAACCTCAATAATAGAAAACTGCTCGTCCTTTCCTTGAAGGATACGAACCGCTAAGAAAATGCTCTTATCTCTTAGATAGGGGAATTCTGGTGCCTGGCTCAATATCAATTTTGTCAATGCTGGACTTATTTTTTCACGAAAGAATTGGCGGATGTAACGCTTTTGCTTCGCAGTCAATTTTCGTTCATCAACCACCTCTATATCATGTGCACGAAGTTCCTCCTCCAATGCATTGTAAATTTCCTGGCTCTTACCCTGCTGATAGGTGACCATCTTCGTAAGCTTTTTCAACAGTTTAGAAGGTTTATATCCCTCGAGATCTTCATTCAAACCTTGATTCTCCGCAAGTGTAAACCGACGAATCGAAGAATATCGAACTCGGAAAAACTCGTCCATGTTGTTAGAGTGAATTCCTAAGAATCGAATGCGCTCAATAAGCGGCACCGAAGGATTTTCAGCCTCTTGTAGCACGCGTTCATTGAATTGCAACCAACTTATATCCCTATTAAAAAAGCGTTTACCTGAATCCATTAATCTTTCATTGCACTATATCTAAACTTCTCAAATCAGCCCATTTGGCACTCGTAAGTTGACGAATTTCTATACTGTAAAGTACGGTAATTCAGGGCTTTTGATAAACCTAAACTACTAGTTTTACAAAATATTAATCTTGAATTAAGCCGAGATTAATCTTCAGACTTTGCTTTGGCTTCGTTCCACAGAAGCTCCATCTCTGGTAACAACATCGCATTCAACGACTTACCTTGCTCCCGAGCCTTTTCCTCCATATAAGTGAAACGGTAAATAAATTTCTTATTGGTCCGCTCTAAGGCCAATTCTGGATCCAGATTACTTAGTCGTGCAAAATTTACAATAGAAAACAATACATCACCTAGTTCACTTTCTGTTTCCTCTTGATTACCAGTCTTTTGCGCGCTTTCAAACTCGCCTAGTTCTTCCTTGATCTTGCCCCAGACGTCTTGAGGCTGGTCCCAATCAAAACCGGCGCCACGGGCTTTATCGCCGATACGAATAGCTTTCACTAAGGCCGGCAAACCTCTTGGCACCCCTTGAAGCACACTTTGCGTCCCCTTTTCTTTGAGCTTAATCGCTTCCCAATTCGCCTTCACCTCCTCCTCAGTGGCTGCCTCCACATCTCCATAGATATGCGGATGACGGTGAATAAGCTTATCACAAACTGCATTGAGTACGTCCGCTGCATCAAAGGCACCTTTTTCACTACCTATTTTACTGTAGAAGACCATGTGCAACATAAGGTCACCCAACTCCTTCTTTATTTCCTGAAGGTCGTTTTCCTCGATGGCATCTGCCAACTCATAGGTTTCCTCGATCGTCAGATGACGCAGAGATTCCAGTGTCTGCTTTTTATCCCAAGGACACTCCGCACGGAGTGTATCCATGATATCCAGCAATCGCCCGAAGGCCTCTAGTTTCTCTGCGCGACTATTCATTATTCTGCAGCTTCCTCCTCGTCTAGAAGATTGAGTACATCATTCTTTACAAGAATGTTAAACCACTGTACTACTTTTTTAATATCACTGGCGTAAACTCGTTCCTGATCAAACTTTGGCAATACCTCGCCGAAGAAATCTTCAAGTTCATCTTTACTGCTCTTATGGCTCAAAGCCTCCTTGCCCTCTGTAACAGCGGCCATAGCTTTGAATACTTCACGGAGCGGCACCTCCTCTTCGTAGGTATAGATAGCAATATCGCCTAATGAACTTACATTGGCCGTTGCAGGAATACTCGTGCGTTTTCCGTCCAATAAACTCTCGACTACCACACCGCCCTTATTTTGAGCGATGAGTTTAAAAAGGCCTGGTTTTCCGGCCACTGATAATACGGTTCTCAATCCCATTATTTAGTTTTTAACCACTGTCTAACTTGTTCTATCTCCCCAGTTTCTGAAACACTGATAAGGTTCAATAAACCTTCTGCATCTTCCCTCAATGAACTTTCAGGGTAACGCTGTATCAAAGCACGTAAAAATTCCGTTGCACGCTCTGAATCTCCTAAAACATTATCAAAAAATAATGCCAATTGCAGTAAAGCTTGAGGCGCGTAATCGTCTTGGGGGAATTTGTTGCTCAACAATATCAAATAGTTCACCCCATATAAGCGATATTCTCCTTCCTGATTCATGCAAGTCAAGCCCGCTTTCATCAGATATTCAGCCTTGGTTTTGATCAATGAATCCTGAGCCACAAAGTGCATGGCCGCTCGCGTATAACCTTTTGGCGATAATATGCTTTGATCTACTAGGTTTAGATAATGTGTGGCAGAATCCAACGAAGCCACCTTATTTTCCTCAGCTGCAGGTAAACTACTTTGAACTGCTCCATCGCAGGAACATAAGGCTAAGAAGGCCAATATGTACACTCGAATCATTTTGCTTTTGGAAATTTCATTGGGTAATCAACATTGATATTTCCTCGTTCAATGCGTCCTAAGGCACCTTTGACTAATTTCTTTCTCAATGGCTTGATCTTCTCGGTAAATAAAGTTCCTTCGATATGATCATATTCGTGCTGAATCACTCGGGCCGCCAAACCACTATAGGATTCCTCAACGAGTTCCCACAGCTCGTTATAGTATTCAATAACCACCGTTTCCTTGCGAAACACGGTTTCACGAACATCTGGTATACTCAAACACCCCTCTTCCATGCCCCATTCTTCTCCAGATTCCTCGATGATGATGGGATTGATGAAGGTCTTTTTGAAGTCTTTTAAGAGTTCATAATCCCCCTCACCCTCTTCTGCAAACGGGCTGGCATCTACCACAAACAATCGAATACTGCGGCCGATCTGAGGCGCTGCCAATCCAACACCGTGTGCGCCATACATCGTTTCATACATGTTGGCGATCAACGCTTCTAGGCCAGGGTATTGTTCGTCAATTTCTTCAGCAACTTTATTCAGTACAGGATCTCCGTAGGCAACAATGGGTAATATCATAAGGATCTAATGAGGGTACAAAGATAGTTAGCGTTGGGCTAAGTAATTTTCTAAAATCAAGGCAGCAGCTACTTTATCTACCGCTCCTTTTTCACTTCGCTTAGACTTGCTCATGCCGCCACGAATCATGGCATCCGAGGCCAAGGAGGAAGTGAAGCGTTCGTCCACTCGGACTAATTGGACCGTTGGAAAGGCCCGCGTAATCTTGCCACATAAATCATCAATAAACGCAGCAACCGTAGAGGGGCTTCCGTTCCATCTAGTCGGTGCTCCTACCACAACAATATCCAAAGGCTCCTCAAGATTACGAGAATTCAGATAGCCCATGAGCTCAGAAGTGTAAACAGTCAGCAAGGGAAAAGCCATCATTTGCATAGCATCAGATTCTGCTATACCTGTACGGACTTCTCCGATATCCAAAGCAACGATTTTTGACATGCTGCAAAGGTAGTCTAAAGCATCCGAAAACCGTACCTTTGGCCTTCAACACAACAACGATTATGCAAGAGTTAAGAGCAACGATAGAAAATGCATGGGAGAATAGAGAATTACTCCAAAACACAGATACCCAAGAGGCCATTCGCGCTGTAGTTAGCGCACTAGATTCTGGTGAATTACGTGTCGCAGAACCTACTGCAGATGGTTGGCAAGTCAATGAATGGGTTAAAAAAGCGGTGGTGTTGTACTTCCCTATTCAGAAAATGGAGACCATCGAGGTACCTCCTTTTGAATTCCACGATAAAATTCCATTGAAAACCGGTTACGCTGAAAAAGGTGTCCGAGTAGTTCCTCATGCCATTGCACGACACGGGTCATTCTTGGCGAGCGGAGTGATTATGATGCCTTCCTACGTGAATATTGGGGCGTATGTGGATAGCGGCACCATGGTGGATACTTGGGCTACCGTAGGTTCATGCGCCCAAATTGGTAAAAACGTTCACCTCAGCGGCGGCGTTGGTATCGGAGGTGTACTCGAACCATTGCAAGCGGCACCAGTAATCATTGAAGACGATTGTTTTATCGGTTCACGATGCATCGTAGTGGAAGGCGTACGCGTAGAAAAAGAAGCAGTACTTGGTGCCAATGTTGTATTGACAGCATCCACTAAAATCATCGATGTAAGCGGCCCGACGCCAGTAGAATATAGAGGACATGTGCCTGCACGTTCTGTAGTCATTCCAGGCACCATGCCAAAAGACTTCCCTGCAGGTACTTATAATGTTCCTTGTGCGTTGATTATTGGAAAGCGCAAAGAGAGCACAGATAAAAAGACCTCCTTGAACGACGCACTCAGAACACACAGCGTAGCCGTATAATGACTACACCACTCTCGGTTATTATCCTCACTTACAATGAAGCGGAACGCCTGCCACAATGCGTGGAAGCGGTTCGACCCATAGGTGATGAGATACTGATAGTGGACAGCGGATCTACAGATAGAACGGTGGTCTTGGCAAAGGAATTAGGCACCAAGGTGTTGGAGCACCCTATGAAAAATTGGGCGGAACAGCGCAACTGGGCGATGGACCAAGCCACACACTCTTGGGTGCTTTTCATCGATGCCGACGAAGTGTTGGATAAAGTGCTTCAAAAGACCATTCTTGATTGGAAAGAGCAGTCTCACGAGGACATAAATGGGTATTGGGGACTGAAGAGAGTGCATTATTTCCAAGGAAAGCGAATGCGTTTTTCAGGTCTTCAATCTGATGTGGTGGTCCGATTATTTCATCGCAGCCAACGTTATGCCGACCGCGAGGTGCACGAAAAATTGGACCTACAAAAACCACAGCCCTTGCCTGGTAACCTTCACCATCACACGTACTTAAACCACGAGCGGTGGGAAAACAAGCAGCGTTCGTACGCTACCAAAAGTGCGCTAGATAAAAACCAAGCTACTGGAGCCCTCACTCCTTTCCACTTTGTAGTAAAACCTGCCTTTCGTTTTGTAAAACACTACCTGCTTCGCGGCGGCATTTTGGACGGTGCAGCAGGCTGGAACTACAGTATTAGCATGGCCCAAGGTGTATATTGGCGCTATGTAGCAATGAAAAAAATTCGCAACTCATGAGCACAGGACAAACCATCTTTTTAGTAGCATTAATGGTCTTCATCTTGGCCGTATACAGCTTCAAATGGGCCATTCATTTTCAATACTTACGAGTAAAGAACAAGAAGAAACCTGGCCATTGGTCGGATTACTATAAGCGCAACTACATTCATAAAAAAGATGATTTGTGGTGGCGGGAAAGCATCATGCTGTTTCCCCTGCTTTATCCAGTAGAACTAACCGGAAATGAAACGGAGGATTTTTGGCTTCAAAAAATCAAACGCACAAACCTCAGCATCTACTTCATCCTCATCGTACTTTTGCTCTCCGGAATTTATTTCTCGAAACTTCCCGAACTCCAAGCGTAAGTGATGGTTCAACGTCCCGAATACATTAAGGATTCTATTTTCACCCTCGTTGGTGCGCAAGCCGACGCCTTGGGATTAGAATGCTATGTGGTGGGTGGATATGTGCGCGATCAATGGATGGGACGTCCACTTAAAATGGACATTGATTTTGTGGTCGTCGGCAGTGGTATTGCACTTGCCAAGGCGGTTCAACAACAACTCAAGCCACGCCCAAAGCTCACCGTTTTTAAGAATTTCGGGACGGCGCATATAAATTTTGAAGGTGTCGACCTTGAATTCGTGGGTGCTCGAATAGAGAGTTATAAACGCAACAGTCGCAATCCTGAGGTGGCCGCTGGCAGCTTGCAGGACGACCAAAACCGTCGTGATTTCTCGGTCAATGCGATGGCCATTTGCCTAAACAAAGACCGCTGGGGCGAGCTATCAGACCCATTTGGCGGCATTAAGGATATTGAGGACAAGATTCTGCGCACACCCCTTGATCCAGATCAAACATTCGACGACGATCCGCTGAGAATGATGCGTGCGGTTCGATTCGCAGCACAGCTCAATTTTAAGGTTTCAAGCGAAGCATTGATGAGCATTCGAAACAATGCCACGCGAATAAGTATTGTTGCTCCAGAACGCACGGCGCAAGAATTCAACAAAATCTTAGCCGTTCCTAAACCTAGTTACGGGTTGGGCTTGCTCTTCACTAGTGGCTTGCTCGAACAAATACTACCGGAACTCTGTGCTTTACAAGGGGTTGAGGAGGTTGAAGGGCAACTCCACAAAGACAACTTCTACCATACCCTTGAGGTCGTGGATAACCTCAGCCGCACTTCTGAAGATCTTTGGCTTAGATGGGCCGCATTGTTGCACGATATCGGCAAGCCACGAACCAAAAAGTTCATCAAGGGCACAGGCTGGACCTTTAGAGGTCATGAATTTTTAGGCGGCAAGATGGTGCCCGAGCTCTTCAAGCGCATGCACTTGCCTACAGACGCTCGCATGAAGTTTGTCATCAAGATGGTGCAGATGAGTTCTCGTCCTGCTGCCTTATCGGACGATACAGTGACCGACAGCGCGCTAAGGAGATTGCTTTTTGATGCAGGCGATGATATTGAGTCATTGATGCTTTTGTGTGAAGCAGATTTGACCACTAAGAATGAAAAGAAAAAGCGCAAATACCTCCAGAACTTCAAGCATGTGCGCACGAAACTCAAGGAGGTTGAGGAGCGTGATCAGATTCGAAATTTTCAGCCACCGGTCACTGGCCAGGAGATTATGGAGAAATACGGAATAGGACAATGCCGTGAAATAGGACAAATTAAAGAAGGCATCAAGGAAGCTATTTTAGAAGGGGATATCCCGAATGAAAGGGAAGCCGCCTTGCGTAAAATGGACGAACTTGCGGCCCAATTAGGATTAGTATAAATGGAAGTTTTTCTACGTTTTATCGCCGATACCAGCGATACAGTCATTCGTGAGGTTCGCATTAAAGGAAGCGCCTCATTACTACAACTTCACGAGCAGGTCTACGCCACCTTTGGCTTGGAACCTGGGGAGATGGGGAGTTTCTACTACAGCACGGCAGATTGGGACCAAGGTCAGGAATTGCCGATGTTCAGCATGGACGATAGCAGTCCAAGCTTAGAAACATTGACCGTGGCGGATTTTTTCAGCCAAACGGCACATGCGTTGTACGTGTACAACTTCCTTGATATGAATATTTTCTACGTCGAGAAGGTGAAGGAAGATGAGGAAGAAGGGTTTGAAGATTTTGTGGTGTTGAACGCTGTAGGAGAATTGGACAAAAAGCCTTCAAAACCTAGTGCTGATGCGGCCCCTGGAATGACCAAGGACCCTAGCCTAATGACGGAAGCGGAAATCAATGCCATGTACGGCTTAGACGACCCTGAGGGGCCTAAAGATCCTTATGCTGACGAGGAAGAAGATAGTTTCGAAGACGAGGAATACTTTTAAATCCAATCCACTGAAATAACGCGTTCCACAGGAATGGTGATGTTTCCTTTTAAATAGATGGAGCCGCCATAGTGCAGCCAAATAGTGGTCTGCACCTTGAATACGTCGGAATGGGTTTGGAAAACTATATCTACCTTCTCATGGCGGATATTGCCTACATAGGTCGCAGAGTGAATGCGCTTGGCGCGCTTCAATTTTTCAGACTTCTTAGAAAGCACATCCCCAACTGGAAAATCCAAGGTGGCGGTTTCTAACCTGCTGATATCTATGGGTAGTTCTGTCATGGGTTCATGTAAGCGGTACTTATAAATTTACGAAATTTGGTTCAATTATGCGAACAACAAGCCTTAGAGAATCTTTCTACACCGTTATTTTCGAAGCCAATACGCCAGCAGGCAAAGCTTTCGATGTTGCCCTTTTCGGAACCATTGGGGTGAGTGTCATTGCCATTATGCTCGAATCTGTGCCGAGTCTTGCCGCAAATGATGCTGCGCAGAATTGGTTCACAGGAATTGAGGTCATCACCACCATTTTATTTAGCATAGAATATTTGCTGCGTCTATGGTGTAGCCCGAAACCCGCGCATTACGCGCGAAGTTTCTACGGCCTCATAGATTTGGTCAGTACCCTGCCCTTTTACCTGGCCCTACTCTTCCCTCTGACCGGAACTTTCGCCATCATCAGAGCCTTACGCCTGCTTCGGATTTTCCGAGTGCTCAAACTCAGTCGATTCCTCATTGAAGGAAACCTACTTTGGCAAAGCTTGCTGCGTTCCTCACGTAAGATTGGCGTATTTCTCTTCACCGTGGTCCTACTTTGCGTAGTCATGGGTACCATCATGTATACCGTAGAGGGTCCCGAAAATGGATTCACATCCATACCGCTGAGCATTTACTGGGCGATAGTAACCTTGACCACCGTAGGATATGGAGATATTGCGCCTGGGACGGTGTTGGGCCAATTCATTGCCTCGGCCATCATGATCCTCGGTTACGCCATCATCGCCGTTCCCACGGGTATTGTGACCGTAGATCTCGCGATGAACCCTACTGATGGAAAACCTGCATTAAAATCTTGTGAAAACTGCGGGCATACGAGCCCTTCCGACTATAGTTATTGCCCAGATTGCGGGACAGAATTCGCCTCGAATGGCTAAATATTTGCTGAATATTTGTGGTCCCACCGCCGTGGGTAAGACCGGTGTAGCCTTGTATTGGGCGGAGAAATTGGGGTGCCCAATTCTCTCTACAGACTCCCGCCAATGCTATAGAGAATTGGCCATCGGATCTGCACCGCCTTCGCAAGAGGAATTGGACCGGGTTCCGCATTACTTTATTGGCGCCCTCAGTGTCCATGAACCCATTACCGCGGGTGAATTTGAAAAGTTTGCACTTCGAACCCTAAATAAATTGTTTGAGAGCCACGACGTTGTAGTGGCCGTTGGTGGCTCAGGGATGTACATCGATGCGCTACTTCACGGCCTCGACCCCTTACCCACCGATGCTGCCATCAAAGAGGCTTTAGAGGAACGGGCAAAAGCTGAAGGGCTCGCCGCCTTAAAAGAAGAACTCGAACGCCTCGATCCAGAGCATGCCGCCAAAGTAGATATCCGCAATCCCCGACGCATCATCCGGGCACTGGAGGTCATCACAATCACCGGGAAGAAGTATTCCCAACAGCTAAACAATACGCCGAAAGATCGTCCGTTTGAAATAGTGAATTGGGTACTAAACATGGACCGTGATAAACTCTACGAACGCATCAACGCCCGAGTACACTTGATGATTTCTGCTGGCCTTGAAGAAGAAGCAAGGTCATTAGAGCCGCATCAAGAACTCGTCGCCCTTCAAACCGTGGGCTACCGCGAATGGTGGCCGTACTTTGAAGGCATGTACAATCGTGACCGTACCATTGAACTCATTCAGCAGTTCAGCCGTCGTTACGCCAAAAGACAATTGACCTATTTCAAGCGTTTTGAAGGAGCCTTATGGCTGAATCCAAACGACATCAACAGCCAAGAGGAATCTTTGCGCAAAGCTGGGGTATTGTGAGCATTATCAAATATTTCAGCTTCCCATATGGACTCTGGGGTCTTCAAATGTTGTATTTAGTTGGTCAAACATTCGATAGAAACCGACGATCACGAAATGTATATAAATCCAATATTCCTGTCATTTGTATTGGAAATTTCCAAGCGGGAGGCACAGGTAAAACACCAATTACTCAATGGGTAGCAAGCCAATTACAGTTACTTGGCTATGAGCCAATTATTGCTCTACGAGGATATAAAGGCAGAACCAAGGCCAGCACGTTAGTCAACAATCAAAATGCTCAAATCTTCGGTGACGAGGCTGTACTCCATGCTTTAAATCATCCCACCATCGTCGGTAAAAATCGTATTGAAAGTTGCAACCTTGCTGAATCTATAGCCAAAACAGATAAAACTGTTTTGATTCTTGACGACGGACTGCAGTTTTACGAACTACATAAAGACTTCTCTATCGTGTGTCAAAAAGATGCACTTTTTGAGTATGACACATTACTTCCACAAGGCCGTCTACGCGAAATTCCACACACCAATATTAACGCTATAATCAGCAATGGAGAAAGTACCCCTGCTGAGACCAAGCGCGATTGGAAAGGCATATCGGAGTATTATTTAAAAAGAGAAATCATTCTTCGGTCCGGGTTAAAAGCGCCGGGAACTATGGTCTGCGGCATAGCCAAGCCAAATGACTTCTTTTACAATGTCCAAAAACAAATTGGCTTCATTGGAAATGAAATGAAGTTCCGCGACCACCATCGTTACAGTGCAGCCGATCTAGCTCGTATCGAGAAGGCTTCGGAAAAGTATGAATACCGCGTGCATTGCACGGCGAAAGATGCTGTGAAGTTGGAACCCCTAATTAAGGCACGAAAAAGCCCTATTCAACTGAGTGTTTGGGATGTTGAAATTCAGCCTGTTGGCGATGTTCAGCCACTCCTTGATGCCATGGTGGCAAAGATTGAGGAAGTGTTTAAAAATCGGACAAATAAACAGGCCTAAAAAGCGTAAATTAGCGCTCTAAATTTCCCTTGGATGTCTAGTATTTACGATACATACGAACCGGTAATTGGTATTGAAGTTCACGTGCAGTTGAGCACACAGAGCAAGGCGTACTGTGGTGATGCTACCACATATGGCGCATCGCCTAATACCCAGGTAAGCCCCATTAGTTTGGGCCATCCTGGTACCCTTCCTGTATTCAACAAAGCAGTAATGAACTATGCCGTGAAGTTGGGTATTGCCTGTGATTGTGATATTCGTGAGCGCAATGAATTTGCGCGTAAGAACTATTTCTATGCGGATTTACCGAAGGGGTATCAGATTACTCAGGATACGACGCCGATTTGTACAAAAGGGTTTGTACGTATAAAAGACGCTGAGGGAAACGACAAGAAAATCAATCTTACCCGTATCCACATGGAAGAGGATTCCGGTAAGAGTGTGCATGACATCGACCCATTCAATACACTGGTGGACCTAAACCGCGCAGGTATTCCGCTTCTAGAGATTGTATCGGAACCGGAGATCAAAAACGGTGAAGAGGCGTACAGCTACTTGAGTGAGATTAGAAAATTGGTCCGTTACCTTGAAATTTCTGACGGAAACATGGAAGAGGGTTCGCTTCGCGCGGATTTGAACATCTCCGTTCGCAAGAAAGGTGCAACCAAATTTGGAACGAAGGTCGAGGTGAAGAATATGAACTCATTCCGCAATGTGCAGAAAGCCATTGACTATGAGATTATTCGTCAGATTGACTTGATAGAATCGGGCGAAGAAATTCATCAGGAAACGCGTACGTACGATGCCGCAAAGAACATCACCATTGGACTTCGTTTAAAAGAAGATGCGCACGACTATCGCTACTTTTCAGAGCCAGATTTAGTACCTGTTATTGTACCGCAGAGTTATGTGGATGGCGTTCGTGAGAACATGCCGCCGCTCCCGTATGAGTTGTTCGTGAAATACACCAAAGAATTGGGCCTTAGCGAATACGATGCCTTTGTATTGACAGACAGCAAGGCATTTGCCCTTTACTTCGAGAAAGTCATCAAACATACTTCGAACTACAAAGGCGCGACCAACCTACTTATTGGCCCGGTGAAATCTTGGTTGAATGAACAAAGCGTCGAGATTGAAGAATTCCCAATTGCACCTGCGGCACTAGCGAGCATACAAACGTTAGTGGACGAGGAAAAGATTTCCATCTCTACAGCTACTCAGAAATTATTCCCTGCATTGTTGGAAGACCCAACGGCCGATGCTGCTGCACTTTGTGAGCAAAACGGCTGGATCCAACAAGGCGATAGCGACCAGCTGCAGGCGTGGGTAGATCAAGCTTTAGCTGCATACCCAGAAAAGATTGAGGAATACCGCTCAGGTAAGAAAGGACTTATCGGACTCTTCATGGGCGAGGTGATGAAATACAGCCGAGGCAGTGCAGATCCTAAAAAAGCAAGCGCCCTGTTGCGCGGGAAATTGGATGCGTAAGCTCTTCCTTTGGATAACAGCAGTTTCATTGCTTGCGAGCTGTGGAGGCTCACAAAGCAACGGTACTAAAATCAGCTTTGGCTTTGATGTTCAAGGAAAGTATGAGGTCCAAATGCGCGACGGCAACGGAGAAATGATATCCATTGATACCCTTGAAATCAAGGGCTTCGACGAATTCATCATTGCCTTTGATACTATTAGAACCCTAAGTTTTGTGCGCATTGAGGGTGATTTACCAGTTATTCACGCAGTCATAGGGCCTAATACCAAAAATCTGAAGGTCGATGCGGCTGGTTTTATATCTGGCGATGCAGAAAATAATTGGCTAGGAGAACAGCGCAAAATGCAATATGAGTTAATGGCATTATCCGACAGTTTGGACCGCATCAAGTCCACATATTCCGATAGTAGCACATTCAAAGGTCTAAACATACTAGACACCATATTTTTCCAATACGCTGACTCCTATCGCCAAAGAATTTTAGATTCATTGGAATTATCCCCCAATAAGATTTCAAATCTATTGACCATTTACCATCGCATCGGGCAAAGTCCTGTGCTAGACTATATGTACGATAGAGACGCACTACGCAATTTGCAAGGAATTTTACTTGAAAACCATCCAAATTCTCCCGACGTGAAGGCATTCGACCGTTGGATGCATGAATTTGAGGAGCGGTACCAATTCACTCTTAAAGTGCAAGAGGCCGCCCAGAAATTCCAGCCAGGCCATCCCTTCCCCGAACTAAGGCTAGAAACACCTGAAGGTAATGAAGTGGTCATTCAAAAAAATGGCTTAAACGATCATGTGGTGGCTATCTGGGCATCTTGGTGTTCTACTTGCCGAAATGAATTAGCCGGAATGAGCCGCAGGACTTCAATGGAAAATTGGTTGTGTTTATCCATCGATGGGATGCCTAAGCAGCGGAGTCCATTGGCTGATTGGTACAATGCGATTCAAAGCGACAACTTAAAAGGCACCCACCTCAGTGATCTGCGCGGTGAGGAAAGTAGCATTATCACAGGGCTCGGAATTCAAAACCTGCCAGTCTATTTCAGGATTAAAGATGGGGTTATTACACAGCGAGTGAGTACTGTCGTAGATCTGAATTAATCCTTCTTCTCCAATACCAAACGAATATGCGCCAAGTGGTGTTGGCAGTGCCAAGCATATAATTGGACACTCTCCTTCATCGAATACAATTTCTCATCTTCCATGTAGTAATAGGATTTTTCCCAGCCGTGGTCTGTAATTCCATTGAGGAAGCTTACCCATTTCTCGTGCAGACTCGCCAAAAGGATAACACTAAGGAAGGGATCTGCGAAAACTGCATAGAGGTTTTGCGGATAACCTGTCACCTTTGGAGGTTCTGCCGATGTGACCGCCAAACGTTGTCTATTGAAGCCGTTCATGTGGGCATCTGCAAGATGGTGCACCACCTGACGAACGGTCCAGCCGCCTTCTCTATACGGCATGTCCCACTGCTCCTCTGTTAAGGATTTGGCGAACTCCATCAACTGCTTAGGCATACGGCCAATGACAGCAATACAGCCTTCAATACGAGCATCTTCCGGATGCTTCTCAATACTAGGTTTCCCGATCGGGTATTTCAAAAACTCTAAATCCATGCGGCAAAAATAGGCACAAAAAAAGGCCCCGCCTTGGGCGGGGCCTTAAGTATTGTATTCTAATTCTATTAGTGAACGATCATCAATCGTGTGAAGCTCGCTGGTACGGTTGGTACACCTACGATGTACAATCCGTTGCCCAATGTGCTCACATTAATCTCGATGCGCTGAACGCCATTCGAAGTAGCTATGTAAGGCATTGTAGTGACCACGCGACCATTGAGATCAAGTACTTGGATGGTGTGATCTCCAGCGGCCAATTCGATTTCCATCGTAGTCTTGTCATCCGCAGGGTTCGGGAACAACTTCAACAGTGGGTCAGCAGAACCTTCCAAATCGCGCTCTGAAATGCCCAAAGGACGAGTCGTTTGAAGTGTAGTCGTCTGGAAGGTACCACGACCGAACGTACCTGCGAAAATATCCCCTTCGACTACATCCATATCGTTGGTTGAGCTCTTGTTCGTTCTGTACTGCTTCAATGTGAATACAGGAACACGAGCCAAACCGCTATTGTCCGCACCCCACTGTGGTTGCGTCGTATTGATGTTCTGTGTGGAGAAGATACCGAATTCTGTGCCTATGATCGCATAGTTTGAGTTGCCTTTGTCGAATGTCGCTGCATACACTGGGAAGTTACCCAAGTTGCCGTCCTTCACAACAAAATTCGGTGAAGCATCTGTCGCGTTAGAACTGTAGTATACGTAGTTCGAGTTGTTATAGTTACCCAAGGTCACCAGTACACGATCGTTATCGTTTGGATCTACAGCAATGCTTGTAATATTTCTTCCGAAATAGTTATCTACTAGGTCAACAGAAACTGCCGTAGCACCGCTATCGAGGTCTGCAGTAGCGTAAGAACGTGCGCCCTGCAATCCTGAGATTCTATACAATCTACCCGAGCTTGTACCCGCCCAAATGTAATCGCCATCAGCACTTACCTCTAGTGATTGAACAGTACCTGTAATACTTGCAAGCTTCCACCATTCTGGCGTGTCCATAAAGTCTAGTGCTCCCCGTGTCATCCAAATAGAACCACTGAAACCCACAACAAACATGCTGCTCACTGGATCTTGAATGGTAATGCTATCCCCCATGCCCATAGCGTTTGGCAAGGTGTATTTAAATGGCAATCCATTAGTATTAGAACCTGCAACAATCTCAGCACCTGAATCAAAGCTTAGGTCTACCATCGCTACGATCTCAGCAGCAGGGCTAGAATTAAATACTACGGTAAACTCACCTGTAGTAGTGTTGAAGTTCCCTGATCCGTCTCCGCTCAAGTTTCCATTTGCATCCGATACCACCAACATGTTTCCACTTTGCACTTTGAAGGTAGAAGCAATCATGTTGGCCGAAGCTTGCATAGGAACAATTTTCGAAGTGAACGTATCCTGTCCTGCGTTAGCAAAACCAAGAGAACGAACAGCCTGCTCCACTTTGAAGTCAACTGAATCCTGACTCAAAGCATCCGCGCTGTTCTCGTATAAGTAGAATGGCGTCATCCAAGAACCAATTCCTTGAGAAGAACGGCTATCCCAGAAAGAAGAGAACGATTGACCTTTGTTTTCACTACGACCAATACGGCCTTGCTGGTATTCTGTAAAGTAGATTTTCGGTACCAACCAAGAAACAGCGGAAAAACCTCCATCACCAGAGAAACCATCAACAGCGCCTAATGCACGACCCTCGTTCGGAGTATTTCCTGAACCGTCCATAACCCAGCTACCGTTATCCTGTGTACCTCCCACTACATAACGATCCGAAGAAATACCGATGTTGTAGAACTGAGTAGTTGCGTAATTCTTATTCAATGTCTGCCAAGTATCACCCCCATTGTTAGAGAAGTAGATACCACCGTCATTAACCATATATACTTTCGAGCTATCCGTTGGATGCCATACAACGTCGTGGTTGTCAGCGTGGATGTTGTAAGGACCGAAACCATTCACTTGGTTCCAACCTTGTCCTTGTTCCCATTCCCAAACGGTAATACCACCGACGATCACGCGGTTTTTATTGCTAGGGTCTACCCCTACTGCCAAATCGTATTCTCCTTGACATTGAGAGCTACAGAATGGATCAAAGTAGGTGGATTTCTGACCAATTTTAGTCCAGGTATCACCGCCGTTAGTAGTACGGTACACACCAGCCAACGCATTTCCCGAAGTGATTTGAACCACGTATACGTAATCTGCGTCATCAGAGGCAGAGGCAAACATGATACGACCTCCACTGCGTGGTAATCCTGTAGAACCTGCACTAGACTTCGAGATCTCAGTCCATGTTGATCCGGCGTCGGCGCTCTTCATTACTCGTCCCCCTAAGGTTCCCCAAATATTGCCACCAGCGTCCATGTGGATGTCCCAACAGGTTCCGTTTGAACCGATCTGACCTTGCAATGGGTTGGTCCAAGCTGAACCTCCGTTTGTTGACATGCGAATTCCTGAAGAAGTCGCCGCATATACTTTGTCGTTATTGTTTGGATCACAAACGATGGCACCAATACTGCTCAACGTTGAAGTTCCAGAAAGCTGGGTGAACGAGTTGTCGCTGGCCCCTTTCTTGAAAATACCTGCGCCTGGGAAACCAGAAGATGTAGAAGCTCCGTATCCGGTAGTCCAAGTGTTATAAAGACCTTCACCTGTTCCATAATACACATCGCCGTTCTTGCTGTAGGCGATAGTCATTACTGCCAAGTTCTCTTGATCTGGATTAACCTCCAACCAGCTCAATCCGCCATTGTTGGAGAAATACAAACCACCACTGACTGAACCCACATACATTTCTGAGGGATTGGCAGGGTTGATCGCCAAACCACGGGTTCTACCCCCACGGTTGTTTGGACCACGCTCTGCCCAATTCAAACCGATGGAGCTCTCTGGCATGTTCGCCAAGCTCTCGATCGCGCTTTGGATATCTTCTTGAGTTACTTCACCAGTGATCTGGTTGGCACGCAGGCTGTGCAAGTATGCAGCAGCTCCAGCAGCACTCTGCTCTTCCACTTGACGTGGAGTGTACTGCGCTTTTTTAGGAAGTGCGGTAATAACGGCGGCGGCTAAAACTGTGCCCGCGAGGGCGAATCGTAATCCTTGTTTCATAGGGTGTGATTGACTCTGTTTTCTTTAAGCATTAAAAATAGGGCGCAGCATTCATCCTCGCAAGGCCTAAACGATGTGCTTTTCGGCGTGATATGAACTGCGTACTAAGGGGCCACTTTCTACAAATTTGAACCCCATTTCTAGACCAATTTCTTCCAGCTCCTTAAACACCTCTGGGGTAATAAATTCAACCACAGGTAAATGGCGTTTTGTTGGCTGTAAGTACTGGCCTAGCGTAATAATATCAACATCGGCCTCACGCAATTCGCGCATGGCTTCTATTACTTCTTCTTTGGTTTCGCCCAACCCTAGCATGATGCCGCTTTTCGTGCGACGAATGCCTTGTTCCTTCAAGTATTTTAATACCATGAGTGAACGGTCAAATTGGGCCTGGATTCTCACCTTTCTCGTCAAACGACGAACGGTCTCCATATTGTGGCTCACTATCTCTGGGTTCGCCTCAATAATGCGATCTACATTATGCAACTCACCCTTGAAATCTGGAATCAACGTCTCCATAGTGGTTTCTGGACTAATACGACGAATGGCTCGTACCGTCTCAGCCCAAATTATGGATCCTCCGTCTGCCAAATCATCTCGATCCACGGAAGTCAATACAGCATGCTTGATTTTCATCAACTTCACACTGCGCGCCACTTTTTCCGGCTCCTCCCAATCCACGTTTAATGGACGTCCTGTCGCCACATTACAGAAGCCACAAGAACGGGTACAGATATTCCCAAGGATCATGAACGTTGCCGTCCCGGCGCCCCAGCATTCTCCCATGTTTGGACAATGACCGCTTTCACAAATGGTATGCAGCTTGTACTTATCCACAAGACCGCGAACCTGCTTATAATTCTCCCCTGTAGGAAGTTTTACACGCAGCCATTTCGGTTTCTGAACGCGCTCTTTGGTTAATCTCTCAGTTGTGTTGGTTGGATTGTCGACCATATCTTTTTAACGCACTTGGACGTTTTTAGTTCGCTAGTTTTTCATCTCTTTTCGCCACTCTTCAACCGTCGTTTCGCTCACTCTATGGTGGGAACCGTGCGCCATTACTTTGCCTTCCACGAGCATGATCAGCTGCGGGCTTTCGTGCCACACATTGAGCTCCTCTGCCAAGGCCAAAGACAGGCTGCGCTGGGCAACAACGTCAATATAAACCCACTGTTCGCTCTCAGCTGGATCCACCATTAAAAGGCGCTTCATCGCAAACAAACTCACACTACAACGAGTGCTGTGTTTGTAGATAAAGGTGGTCCCTTTAAAACGCAGAATACCCGCAACTTCTTCCAAAGACTGCGGGTGTACAAACGGAAATTCCGTGCTCCTAGTCGAGCTTTTATCCCTGTTGCGCTGGAACCTCAACATAAGAATAAGCCGGGCATTTTTCTGCCGTTCCACATGAAGAGAGCGCTAAAAAGGCGGCTGCTACTGCAGCCAAAGTCAATACTTTTTTCATCGTTGCGACGATTGAGAATCGTTAATTTGCGTTATGTAAAAATAACGCACAAGTCGTAAAGTTGTTGCCGAATGTCCACATTCCTTTCCACAATTGATATTCCACATTGGCGCATCCTCTTCGAGAAGGTGCACAAAGAGGCCTATTGGAAGGAGTTAATAAACCAATTATCTCACGAGGCCCAACATCACACCCTATACCCACCCACAGGCCAAATATTTACTGCACTCGAGCTATGTCCTGCCCAAAAAACCAAATGCATCATTGTGGGTCAGGACCCGTACCACGGCCCGGGACAGGCCCATGGCCTTTCTTTCAGTGTCCCGAATGGACAAAAAATCCCACCCTCTCTTCGCAATATTTTTAAAGAGTACCAGAGTGATCTTGGGTTTGAGGAGCCGGGCGGGGGGTCGTTGGAAGCTTGGGCGAAAGAGGGCGTTTTATTGCTCAACTCGGTGCTCACAGTGCGGGACGGAGCGCCCGGCTCCCATCAAAATTGGGGTTGGGAGAAGTTCACAAAAGAAGCCATTCGTTTTGCGTTGGAGCACAGCCCCAATGCTGGATTTATTTGTTTTGGAAAACCCGCGGAGAAATTGGTCCAGGAAGTTTTGGAGGGGCTAGACGCGAGGCCAGTGGTCATCGCTACCCCACACCCCTCTCCACTGAGCGCCTATCGTGGATTTTTCGACAGTAAACCCTTCACAACTTTTAATAATAAACAGCTTGAAAAGGGGCGAGAAATTGTAAATTGGGAATTGCCTTCGTCGTCGCAAACTTCGTTGTTTTAACAAGCTTAAGTTCACCTAAGACTTCATAATTATGGAGATAATTTTCGTCATTCTATTTGCCATAGCATTAGTTTTAATCATTTATATAGCCATAAAATTGAGGAGTAATGAAACCTCAAATGAAGGAATTCAAGGTGTTCCGGAATGGGCGAATCAACAGTTAAATGAGAATAAAACAGCTCTTCAATCTCTGACTACAGAACTCGAAGAAACAAAGACAACTTTGACTCAGTGCCAAGTTAGTGCTGCAGCACAAAAAGCCACATTGGAAAGTGAACTCATTGCTTCAAAAAACAAGTTAGAGGATGTATTAAAACTTCATGAACAGCAAAAGCAAGAAGCGGAACAAGCCAAAGTTGCTATGCGAAATGAGTTTAAGGTATTAGCTCAAAATATATTAGAAGAAAAATCAAAGCAATTCAAATCCACAAATTCACAAGAACTAGACAAACTATTAGCTCCATTCAAACAGAAGTTGGAGGATTTCGAAAAAGCGGTGAAAGAGAATCACCAGGAAGAGGTGAAATCTACCACTGCAATGATGGAGCATATTAAAGCCTTACAGCAAATGAATAGCAATCTTACTGAACAAGCGAATGGTTTGGTAAAAGCGCTGCGCGGAGATAATAAAACCCAAGGAAATTGGGGTGAGTTTGTCTTAGAAAAAGCTCTGGAAATGAGCGGATTAACTAAAGACAAGGAATACTCCGTTCAAAATAGTTCAACTACTTCTTCAGGAAAACGTTTACAGCCTGATGTTATCATTCATCTACCAGAAAACAAAAAGATCATTATTGATTCGAAAGTATCACTTGTGGCCTGGGAAGCCTATATGAATTCCGATGATGACAAGGAAGCTCAGAACAATATGAAAGCTCTTGTAACTAGCCTACAAAATCACATTAAGGGTCTAAGTGATAAAGATTATACTCAGTTATATGGAGTGGACACACCTGAATTCGTACTTCTTTTCATACCAGTGGAAGCTGCATTCATGGAAGTTACGAAATACGACCAAGAGCTATATGAATATGCGTTTTCTAGGAGAATCATACTTGTAAGTACTTCCACATTATTGGCAACATTAAAAACTATCGCTATGGCTTGGAGACAAGAAAAACAAGCCAAAAATGTCATTGAAATTGCTGAAGCTGGAGGCAAATTATATGATAAGTTTGTTGGGTTGATAATTGATATTGAAAAACTAGGGAGTCAATTCACCACAGCGCAAAATACATATCATGATACAATGACTAAGTTAAAGGGAAGAGGTGGATTACTCATGCAGGTGGAGCGTCTGAAAACCCTAGGGAGTAAAACCAAAAAAAGCTTGGACCAAGACCTCCTTGCAGAAGCCTCTCTTAATGAAATAATAGAGGAAGATATCGACTTACCATTAAATGAAAACAACTCGGAAGAGTAATATGGCAAAGGACCAATTAATCTATGGGCTACGTCCCATTTTGCAGGCGCTTCAGGATAACCAAACCCTGGGGAATGTCTTTCTTCAAAAAGGAATTGGCGGCGCACTCTACACCCAACTAGAGGGAGAGCTGCGTGCTGCAGGCATCGCACCGAAATATGTGCCGGTGGAAAAGCTAAACCGCCTCACCCCTGGAAACCACCAAGGTGCCGTGGCCTATCTCAGCCCCATTGAGTTTCAGGATTTGGAAACCACCATCATGCAAGTCATTGAAAGCGGTCGCAAGCCTTTGATCCTAGCGCTGGACCGCATTACCGATGTACGGAACTTTGGCGCTATCGCACGTACTGCCGAGAGCGCCGGTGTTCATGCTATCGTCATTCCTAAAAACGACAGCGCTCCTGTAAACTCGGATGCCATTCGCACCTCAACCGGGGCGCTCTTGGAACTTCCCGTGTGCAAAGTAGGACACATTAAAGATGCTGTCTTTTTAGCGCAAAGCCTTGGACTAAAGATCATCGCAGGTACGGAAAAATCAGAGGAAGATATCTACAGTGCACCCTTTAGCGAGGGCTGTATGCTAATCATGGGCAATGAAGAAACAGGTGTACACAAGAGCCTACTTCAATTGGCCGACCATAAAGCGAAGATTCCTATGATGGGAACGATCAATAGCTTAAATGTGAGCGTGGCCACTGGAATTTTATTGTACGAAGCGGTAAGACAGAGACAATGATGAAACGAATTGGACTCCTAGCACTACTCCTACTAAGCGTTGGCGCCAAGGGCCAATTCAATTGTCAATCGACCAAACATGCGCCGGCCACCATGCAAATGACCGCGCCCATTGATTATAACTCGCGTTCGGACACGGCAGATCTTGTGGAGCTCAACCTCTATTTGAACACCACAGACTTCGCCAACAAACAACTGAGCGGTGTTGCCCAGTACCAGATCGGTGCCGAGATGAACTTTACCTCATTGCGTTTTGACCTCATAGGCTACACCGTAGATAGCGTAGTGAGCCCAACCGGCCCCTTGAGTTTCACTCAGACTGCGAATCATGTTACCGTGCATAAAAGCGCCTATGCTGGAGCCATTCTTCATTGGACATTTTACTACCACGGTACAACCACGAAAGATGCAAGTGGATGGGGCGGCATTCATCAGGACGGCGCCTATCAATACAATCTAGGAGTAGGCTTCGCAGCAAACCCCCACGTATACGGCCGCAGTCTCTTTCCTTGTTTCGACAACTTCCGTGAAAAATGCACCATTGAAGAAATGCACATCACCACCCTTCACGGAAAGGTTGGGGTGAGCAATGGCATCTTCGACCGGGTCGATACGCTGAGCAATGGCAACCTCACATGGGTGTGGAAAGGCGTCGCTCCGTTGCGCTCGTATTTAGTAAGTATGGCCGTTTCCGATTACCACAAACAAAGCTGGACACACGCGGGAAAAACTTTCGAACTATACGGTCGCGCGCAGGATACCGCCAATATGACCGCAGGCTTCGTACACCTCAATGATATCTACGATGCCTTCGTGGAAGAGTTTGGACCCTATGTATTTGAGAAAGTCGGCTATGCCATGACCATAACGGGTGCCATGGAACACGCAGGGATGATTCATTTGCCACGCACCTTGGCGAACGCCAACCTCAGCGGCGAAGATATTATTGCCCATGAACTGGCCCATATGTGGTTTGGTAATGCGGTTACTACCGAGACTGCCGAGGATATGTGGATCAACGAAGGCTTTGCGGAATTTGGCTCGCATTTCTATGAAGAGAAGGTCTATGGACGACCGCAATACGTAAAAACCGTACAAAACAACCAAGCACTCGTGCTGAAGCAAGCGGCACAAAGCGATGGTGGCCACTTAGCCTTAAGCGGTGTCAACCAAAATCAAACCTACGGCACGCATACCTATCAAAAGGGTGCAATGGTCGCACACAACTTGCGTGAATTTTTGGGAGATAGCTTATTCAGCCATGCGGTAAAACAGCTCATTGCCACCAACACATTTGGCAACTACAACGCGAACACCTTCAAAGAGTCCTTTGAGAATTCCTCAGGGGTAGATTTGGACGATTTTTGGAACGATTGGATCTATAATTCTGGCTACCACGGTGTGCACGCAGAGCTCACCTATGGGAATAATGTGAATTGGGCCTCCAACCAAAAAAGCGTTCGACTGCACCACCTCTCAGCCCATCTACCCAGTAATTATAGCCCTTCTCAAAACACCACCCCGGTCAACATCTATAAACACAGCTACAACAACGGCTACCTCGGTAAGGTGAGCCTTGGCACTTCTGAGAATTTTCCTGCCACTTCTACCAATGGCACTTATTATACAGGTCTGGTTGACCTTGGCGCAGGAAGTGATTATTGGATTTCCGTGAATGATAGTGCCGAAAGTCTGGGGACCTCGGTATACGATTCCTTCAAATGGTCAGATTTGAACGGCACCACCACCTTGCCAAGAACTGGTGTAAAAATCACCCCTTCATCTTCGAATAATGGACTTCATGGCACCTTTTATGTTTGGCACCATATCGTGGAAGGAATGCACCCCGATGGCATCATTACTAGTAAGGACCATGTCTACTTCATCGGTTACGAAGGCGCGCATGATCCGCCGATTTTGTTGAATACTGCTCTTCCTTTCGAGGTTACCCTTCAGTACAACACCAATGCAAGTAATGGAGGCCTTGATAGTGATCTGAGTGGTCAACCTGGAAATAAAATAACTGTAGGTGAAAGCCCGTTTATGAGCTGGATGACCGGTTCTGTGATGAGTAATGTGAGCAATCAAACCTTAGGAAACTTCGGAATAGGCAACCTCACCTTCACGCCACAGCATTTAGCGCGCTACTACTTCATCATGAATACATCCAACATTGGAATGGAAGAGCAAAAGGAAGAAGGTTTAAAGCTTTACCCAAACCCCAGTGAGGGCCGATTAAAAATAGAAACCAATCTCGGCTCAGCTCAGTTGCACTACGAAATCAGCGATATGAGTGGTAAAGTGGTAGATCATGGTTCGTTAGATCATACTAATGGTACCAGTGAGCTATCCCTCTCCCAAGAGATGAGCAAGGGCACTTACCTATTCACCTGCGAGGCAGGAAGCGCAAAGTTCAGCCTGCGATAAGACTTACTTCAAGACGAGCATTACGGGACAGTGGTCACTACCCATCACCTCATTCAAGATCTGTGAATCCTGAACACGGTCCATGAATCCTTCACTGACCATAAAGTAATCCAAACGCCAGCCTACGTTCTTACCACGAGCTCCGCCTCGGTAGCTCCACCAACTGTACTTCACCGTGTCAGGATACAACGAGCGGAACGTATCCACAAAACCGGCTTGAATCATGGCCGTCATGCCATCAATCTCTGCTTGGGTATAGCCAGGTGTCTTGTTGTAATTTGGTTTTGGATTCTTCAAGTCTATTTCCTGGTGTGCCACATTCAAATCGCCACAAACTACCACAGGCTTTTTCTCCTCCAACTTTTTTAGGTACGCCAAGAATGCCACGTCCCATTCCTGGGTGCGGTAATCTAAACGCTTGAGACCTGAACTAGAATTTGGAACATAGGTGGTCACGTAGTAGAAATCCTCGTATTCCGCAGTAATCGCTCGACCTTCATTATCGTGCTCCGCAATGCCAATACCCATCGTTACTGACAACGGCTCTACTTTAGATAGAATCGCCGTACCGCTGTAGCCTTTCTTCTCCGCGCTAAACGCATAGATATGATAGCCCTTCAACTCCGCCAAGGCTTCGGCCACCTGTTCTGGTGTAGCCTTGGTCTCCTGCAATCCCACGACATCGCAGTCCAATTCGTGCAGGTCTTCAATTAAAGTTTTTCCAGCAGCAGCGCGTACGCCATTGACATTAAACGAGAGTAATTTCATTTACATATTTCTTCTATACTGTCCGCCAACTTCGAACAGTGCATTGGTAATCTGACCCAGTGAGCAATGCTTCGCCGCCTCCATCAGAACCTCGAAAATATTCTCATTCTGAATCGCGGCCTCCTGAATTTGCTGCAACCCTTCCTCCGCTCTCGCGGCCTTACTCTGGTGCATTGCTTCAAGCATGGCAATCTGGTATTCTTTTTCTTCTACGGTGGCACGAATAACCTCCGCAGGAATAATGGTTGGGGACCCCTTTTTGTTCAAGAAAGTATTGACCCCGATAATTGGGAACTCCCCAGTATGCTTCAACATTTCATAGTGTAAGCTCTCCTCTTGGATCTTACCGCGCTGGTACATGGTCTCCATAGCACCCAACACACCGCCGCGCTCAGTTATGCGGTCAAACTCCTGCAACACCGCCTCCTCGACTAAATCTGTCAATTCCTCAATAATAAAGGCACCCTGAATAGGATTTTCATTCTTCGCTAAGCCCAATTCCTTGTTGATGATCAACTGGATGGCCATCGCACGGCGAACACTCTCCTCTGTCGGCGTAGTGATCGCCTCATCGTAAGCATTCGTATGCAGCGAATTACAGTTATCGTAAATGGCATACAACGCCTGTAGTGTCGTGCGGATATCATTGAAATCAATCTCTTGGGCGTGCAAACTGCGTCCCGAAGTCTGAATATGGTATTTCAACATTTGTGAACGCGCATCGGCCCCATATTTGTTCTTCATGGCATTGGCCCAAATACGACGTGCCACTCGACCTATGACCGCATATTCCGGATCAATTCCATTCGAGAAGAAGAAGCTCAAATTCGGCGCGAACTTATCGATGTCCATACCGCGGCTCAAATAGTACTCCACATAGGTAAAGCCATTAGCCAACGTGAACGCTAACTGCGTGATTGGGTTCGCCCCTGCCTCAGCAATGTGGTACCCTGAAATACTCACGCTGTAGAAATTACGCACTTGCAAATCGATAAAGTAACTCTGTACGTCCCCCATCAATCGCAAGGCAAACTCGGTGGAGAAGATACAGGTGTTCTGTGCCTGGTCTTCCTTGAGAATATCCGCTTGTACTGTTCCACGAACGGTATTCAACGTCTTTGCTTTGATCTCTCCGTAGGTCTTGGCATCGAGAACCTCGTCACCGGTTACCCCAAGTAAAAGCAAACCAAGACCATCATTGCCTTCCGGTAGTTCGCCTTGGTAGGCCGGACGGACAATACCGCGGTCGTCATATTTGGCTTTCTTTACGGCCTCGACCTTGGATTCTAAGCCGTGATCTTTGATGTAAATCTCACACTCTTGATCTACGGCCGCATTCATAAAGTAGGCCAAAAGCATCGGTGCGGGCCCGTTAATGGTCATAGAAACTGACGTGGTTGGGGCAGTTAATCTGAAACCGCTGTAGAGCTTCTTTGCATCGTCGAGACAACAGATGCTCACCCCAGAGTTTCCGATTTTCCCATAAATATCGGGGCGACGGTCTGGATCATTACCATAGAGCGTGACACTATCAAAGGCTGTTGAAAGACGCTTGGCCGGCATGCCCAAACTCACGTAATGAAATCGTTTGTTGGTACGTTCGGGACCACCTTCACCCGCAAACATTCGTGTCGGGTCCTCGCCTTCGCGTTTGAAAGGATAGATTCCAGCTGTGTACGGGTATTCACCCGGCACATTTTCAAGCAATAGCCAGCGAAGAATATCTCCCCAACTCCGGTATTTCGGCAATGCCACTTTAGGAATTTGTGTATGGGACAGACTTTCCGTATAGGTTTTAATATTGATGTCCTTACCGCGAACCTGGAAGGTGTATACAGGATCCTTGTAGCGCTTGACGGTTTGTTCCCACTGCTGAAGCTTTTCCCAATTGTGTGGGTCAAGATCCATTTTAATGCGGTCGAAGCTCGCCTGCAACTGGTCTTTGAGTTCCTGATCGTCCAAGGTTTCGATAGAGCGGTGCAAGGCATACAATTTGTCCGCCACTTCAATCTGCGCGCTTATTTGCTCGCGGTGAATGCGGTGACTTTCAGAAATCTCGCTTAGGTAACGCGTGCGCTTTGGCGGGATGATGAATATTTTCTCGCTCATCTCACCCGTAATGGTAAAACTGCTTTCAAACCCGGCATTTGCTTTGGTATTGAGCATTTCGATGATGGCTTTGTACAAGCTGTTGGTGCCCGGGTCGTTGAACTGACTCGCGATGGTGCCATATACAGGCATGCTTTCAGGATCCGCTTCCCATAAATTGTGGTTGCGTTGGTACTGCTTTTTGACATCTCGCAGGGCATCCAAGGCGCCGCGTTTGTCAAATTTGTTCAAGGCAATGAGGTCAGCAAAATCCAACATGTCGATCTTCTCCAGCTGTGTCGCGGCGCCATATTCCGGCGTCATCACGTACAAGCTCGCATCGCTATGGTCTAGGATTTCCGTATCACTTTGCCCAATTCCCGAAGTTTCAAGAATGATGAGGTCGAATCCAGCCACTTTCAAAATATCCAAAGCATTCTGTACATGTGCACTTAGGGCCAAGTTCGCTTGACGCGTGGCCAAAGAGCGCATGAATACATTACCGTGCTTGATGGCGTTCATGCGAATGCGGTCACCCAATAAGGCACCACCCGTTTTTCTTTTCGAAGGATCTACAGATACCACCGCGATACGCTTATCCGTAAAATCCATGGTAAAGCGACGAACCAACTCATCGACCATGGAGCTCTTTCCAGCCCCACCTGTTCCGGTAATTCCAAGAATAGGCGTGTGTATGGAGGCAGCTTTCTCGGTAATTGAAGCCAATGCCTGCCCGTGTTGCTCTCCACAATTCTCTGCGGCACTGATCCAACGTGCAATGGTAGGGTTATTCGCCCCTGCCAATTCTTCCACGCTTCCCGGAAGAGTGTCTCCGACCAAAAAGTCCGACTTCTCCACGAGGTCATTGATCATGCCCTGCAGGCCCATCTTTCGACCATCGTCCGGATGGTACAAGCGCGTGATGCCGTAAGCGTGGAGTTCTTCAATTTCTTCTGGCAAGATGGTACCTCCACCCCCACCAAAAATCTTGATGTGGCCTGCGCCTTTTTCTTGCAACAGATCGTACATGTATTTGAAGTACTCGATGTGCCCGCCTTGGTAAGAGGTCATGGCAATGGCATTGGCATCTTCCTGAATGGCGGTATTTACTACCTCCTGGACGGAGCGGTCGTGTCCGAGGTGAATGACCTCACAACCGGTACTTTGGATGATGCGACGCATGATGTTAATGGCCGCGTCGTGGCCGTCAAAAAGTGATGCCGCGGTGACAATGCGTACTTTGTGTTTCGGTACGTATGGTGCGGGGTTCTCCATAGTTCTGTGATGTATTTGGGAGCATAAAGATACGGCAGAATTGGCCAATGATTCTTTTCATTATCTTCACAGCAAACCCAAAATTATGAAGCCACTTCGCTCCCTACTTTTCTACGTGCCTATCCTCTTGGTATTGATCGTCGATCCTTCGAGTCAAGATATAGGTCTCTGGGTCCGATTCGCTTCTGCCTCACTCCTCGGATTAGCAGGCATTTACTTCTACCGCAACGAGATGAAAAGCGGGTTCACCAGCTTGTCCTTGATGACCATAGCACTGGTGCTTTCCGTAGTAAAAATTGGCCAAGTATCTGCACCCAGTGAGCTCTATGGATTCGTGGCACGCATCTCTTTCCTCGCCGCTTGGATGCTCATCGCGAAAGCTGCCTTCGAAAAGAACAAAACCAATGCCCTCCAAGCCATAGGAATGGGTAGCCAAGTAGCCCTGATCGTCGCTTCGCTCAGCATCCTTCCATCCCTCGCGGAGGCCTACCAAGAAAACAACATTTACCTGGCCAATGGCCCACTGTTCACACATAAAAACTACGCCGCTGCCACCCTGCTACTGCTGCTTCCCTTAAGCTTCTTAGGTAGGTTTGAAGGCTCAGCAGGAAAATGGGTACGCATTGCAGCCCTTGCCCTCGCAGGCATCGCCATACTCCTACTCCGCACTCGCGGGGTTTGGTTAGGCGGCCTCGTCATGGCTATAGTAGCCACCGCACATTACATCATGCAGGGCAACGCCAAACTCAGAAACAACGGCCTCATAGCTCTGGCCATTCTAGTGGTAGGCATCGGCGTCGCTGTAGCCGCCGGCGGCAGTGAAAAAATCTTCAATAGCGATACAATTCAAAGCCGTTTACACTATTGGAATGCCTCCTGGGAAATGTTCTTAGACAAGCCCATCAGTGGTGTGGGTGGCGGCCAGTGGAAGATTGAATACCCGGCTCAAGGACTCAAAGGCACCAACGAAAGTGTCATGAACGGGGTGACCAATATTTTACGTCCGCACAACGACCTGCTGTGGATGCTCAGTGAAACAGGAATATTTGGCGGCGTTCTCTTTGTCGGCATTTTAGTTATCGGCTTCTGGCAGAACTTTAAAAAAGACGGTAACATATATATGGCCCTAGTCGTGGTCGGATTTTCCGTATATGGCTTCGGGGAATTCCCCCTTGAGCGCGCCTCCATGCTTTGGCCGCTAGCAATCGCCCTGGGCTTTGCTTCCACCAACTTGAAAGCACGTCTCAGCAGCCCGACCAATACCATTCTCGCCGGCACCCTAATCACCTTCGCCCTTATCGTGAGTGCAAGTAGAATGATGAGTGAACGCGAGGCTAAGGAATCCCTGGAAGGCTACATGACCCGCAACGCGCGCATCATGCAGACCAATGCAGAATCGGCCCAAAGTCCTTTCTTTGAAATGGATATTTACAATAATCCCATGGCTTACTTCGAAGGTCTTGGCATACTCAGTACCAGCGGAAATCGCCCTACCCAGCGCGATGTGAATCGTGCACAAGAGGCCTTCGAGCGCGCCTTAGACATTCACCCGAACCATATGTTGACCTTGAACCAATTGGCCAGTATTCACCGCATGAAAGGAGAACTCAATGAGGCCGCCGAACTGTATAATCGTGTGCTCGATATGAGCCCACGCAATACGACCGCCGCCCTGAAGCAAATCGAGGTGCAACGCACACTTGGAGATCTCTACGCTTCGCTCGATGCGCTTAAAATGATGGGACCACAATACAACCCTCAAAATCTGAACGGATTGGGCCCTGAAGGAACCAAAACGCTTCAAGCATTCGCAAAATCCGAAAACCCAAGACCGAGCATGCAGAGCTTACACCGCAAATTACAGGGGGTCAAACCTGCCAATATGTGGTCAGTTTGGACCAATTGGCGCAAAAAATAGGGGGTAAAATATTTTTGGCACCAATTTTGTTTTTCAAATAGAAAGACTACTTTAGTTATATGCAGTCACAACGCAATCATACAATCAATTTCATGAACCGCATTTACGTGTGGAAGGGGTTGTTATTGAGTGAAGTGAAGGCATAGAAATAGAATATATAACAACCCATAATAGCAAGAGCGCCTTCCCCCGGAAGGCGCTTTTTTTTTTGACTACATCATGAAGAATTTTCTCAACACCGTAAGAAATTCAGGTCCTATCAAAACAAGGAAATTGGTCCTAGTAGACCATACAATGGTTGATGCCTATGGGAATCTTACCCTCTGGGCGTTGATGGATCACATGAATGGAGTGAAGAAAAAGCGCCTAGAAGCCTTGCAGCTTAATGAGCAATGGAAGGAAAAGGTGATGAATATTGATATGAAAATATACAACGCCGCAGAACTCAATGACCAATTGGCCATTGAAAGCTGCTTCGTGCAAAACGGCAAGAAAACCGTCGACCTGAAAGTATATGTAAGCCGCCAAAAGAAAGGCCAACCGGCCAAGCGCGTCTGTAAGACCATATATACCGTAGCCATCCATAGGGCGCGGTAAATCACGGGACCTGATCTGTTTTTCGTATGTGAGTGTTAGTGGTTATATCTCAGACAGGACCCAACTAGGTTCCATACCTCGAACCTAAAAAAAGCCCGGCGCTACGCGCCGGGCTTTTGTGTTATAGGGTTCGCTGGACGGCCCGCTCGAGCCAGAGGAGCACTTCCGAAATATAGGCATTCTCCTCAGTGAGATGGATGGCATGTGAACACATGCTACCTGATTTCATGAGTTGTAGATTTCCCACTGGCTCCTGCCCTTTGACATTAATCCAAACTTCGAACCTGCCCTTGGTGGCTGGCACTAAACACGCCACTTGCTTTGAGGTCCGAATGCTGTAATACTTCTTCTTACCGCTGAGCTCAAACTCCAAACCCGTGGCTTGTAAGCCCTCAACGATGCGTTCGTGCAAAGGCTTCCAATGCTCCTTGCCCTTAAAGACGCTATCCTCTACTTGGCTTTCATCCATGTGCAAGGAAGTATTCTCCTTGGTCAGGTGAACGACCATATTAGCATGTCCGTGACCAATACCGAATTCCTCTTTCAAGCGCTTGACATTGGCCATGTGCTTCGGCTCGTTCCAAGAACGGACCATATCCACCCAGTACGAAATGGGCTGGCCCGTTTTCTTCTCGAGTCCTGCAATGTGGCTATGAATTCCGGCGTTTAGGTCTTGGCTCATCGTTATCCTTTTAAGGCCTCTAAGCGTTGCGTGATCAAGGCTATTTTACCTTCGGCATCCGCTTGCTTTTTACGTTCCGAGGCAACAACAGCATCAGGTGCGTTAGAAACAAAGCGCTCATTACTGAGTTTTTTCTCGACGCTCTTCAAGAATCCTTGGGTATAGACCAACTCCTCTTCGAGCTTGGCAATCTCATCATCAACGTTCACGAAGGCATCGGCCGGGATGGTATAATTGATCCCACCAACCACGAAGCTAAATGCAGATTTCTTCACTTCGCTTACGGTGGTAATCGCCTCAACATTGGCAAGCTTCATTATGAGTGCATCAAAGGCTGCATCATGCACCGTACCCTCGGCAATCTCGATGGTCAACACCTCTTTCGGTGCAATTCCATTTTCATTGCGTACCGTACGAACACCACTTACGACTTCAGCGAAGTGCGCATATGATTTTAAGATCGCCTGATCTTCCGCTTTGAGAGTAGGCCAAGCGGCGAAATTAATGGTCTCTCCTTCGCCACGCTCTGCAAGATTCTGCCATAATTCTTCCGTGATAAACGGCATGAACGGGTGCATAATTTCCAACAAGGTGTTGAAGATTGATTTGGTCGCATCCAACGCTTCAGCTGAGATTTGCTCGCCCTTCGCAGGTTTCACCATTTCTAGGTACCACGAACAGAAATCGTCCCAAACCAGCTTGTAAGTCGTCATCAACGCCTCCGACAATCGGTATTTTTCAAAGCTGCTTTCTAGCTCTACAAGAGCTTCACCAATGCGGTTGCGCATCCATTGTACCGAAAGCGATTCTGAAGCACTCATACCCTTGGCATCAGCTTCCCACATGCCTACCAAACGGAAGGCATTCCATACTTTATTTGCGAAGAAAGATCCTTGAGAACAGAGGTCTTCGTCAAACAATAGGTCGTTCCCAGCAGGCGCAGTCATGAGCATACCTACACGGACACCGTCGGCACCGTATTTATCGATAAGATCTAGCGGATCCGGGCTATTGCCCAGAGATTTCGACATCTTACGACGTTTCTTATCACGCACCATACCGGTGAAGTACACATCCTTGAACGGACGCTTTCCTTTGAACTCGTAACCTGCCATGATCATACGGGCTACCCAGAAGAAAATGATATCCTGTCCCGTAACCAGAGTATTGGTCGGGTAGAAATAATCTTCCTCCTCCTGGTTTCCAGAGAATACGCTGTACGGCCATAGCCAAGAACTGAACCACGTATCCATGACATCTTCGTCTTGGTGTACCGCATCAGTGCCGAGGGCTGCAACGGCTTCTTCTTTGGTCTTACACACGGCTACATTACCCACTGCATCGTACCAAGCAGGAATGCGGTGTCCCCACCAAAGCTGACGTGAAATACACCAATCCTTGATGTTCTCCATCCAGTAGAGGTAGGTCTTTTCAGCGTGCGGAGGATGTAGAGTAATGTCCTTTGATTTTACACCGTCAATGGCCGGCTTAGCCAAATCCGACATTTTCAAGAACCACTGCATACTCAAGCGCGGCTCAATCACTGCATCGGTACGCTCGCTGCGTCCGACTTTATTTCTGAGGTCCTTGGTCTCAACCAATAGACCTGCCTCTTCTAAGGCTTTAGCTACTTGTTTCCGCGCATCGAATCGATCCAATCCGGCAAATTCACCGCCGTGCTCGTTCAGTGCTGCGTGTTGATCGAATACATCGATGACATCCAAGTTGTGCTTCTCGCCCAACATTTGGTCATTCGTATCATGTGCTGGAGTCACCTTTAGCGCTCCGGTACCAAACTCGATATCCACGTACTCGTCGAAAATAATCGGTACTGCGCGCCCTACTAATGGAACAATGACCTTCTTGCCTTTCAAATGCTGGTAGCGCTCATCTTCAGGATTCACACAAACCGCTGTATCACCAAAAATGGTTTCAGGACGTGTCGTAGCCACTTGCAGAGCCTCATCTGATCCTTCGATCTTATAGGTCATGTAGTACAGGCGGCTGTTCTCCTCCTTGTGGATGACTTCCTCGTCCGACACTGCCGTGAGTGCTACTGGATCCCAGTTCACCATGCGCAGACCGCGGTAAATCATGCCTTTCTGGTGCAAGTCGATAAATACATCGATCACTTGCTCGCTCCGCACGTCGTCTAGAGTAAATGCCGTACGGTCCCAATCGCAAGAGGCTCCAAGGCGGCGCAATTGCTTTAGGATGATTCCGCCGTATTCGTCGGTCCAATCCCAGGCGTGTTTCAAGAAATCCTCGCGCGACAAATCTGACTTTTTAATGCCCTGTTCGCGCAGGCGCTTAACCACCTTAGCCTCAGTTGCAATGGACGCATGGTCGGTACCCGGTACCCAACAAGCGTTCAAACCAAGCATGCGAGCACGACGAATTAGAACATCCTGAACCGTATTGTTCAGCATGTGTCCCATGTGAAGTACACCTGTAACGTTTGGCGGAGGAATGACTATGGTATAGGGCTCTTTATCACTGACTTCCGAGTGGAAGTAGTTGTTGTCCAACCAGTGGTTATACCACTTTGATTCAATTTCTCCGGGGGTGTATTTTCCGATTTCGAGCATTGCAAATCTTGGTTTATAGCGCAAAAATACATTCCTTCTATGACCAATTGGGCACTAAGACTAAGAGATTGTTAAATTCCTTTGAATAGCTCGACAAGAATCCTACATTTGGACCACTAAGATTTAAATGCTTTAGTCCAATGAAAAAATTATTCCTTACCCTATTCGTTGCAATCTTTGCTTTTGCAGCTCAAGCACAAGAAGCTCCTGACGCTCAAGCTGAAGGCGCTAAGATCACTTTCGACAACAAAGTCATCAACTATGGAAAAGTAGAAAAAGGTGCCAACGGTACTCGTATATTCAAATTCAAGAACGAAGGTACAGAGCCTTTGGTACTGAACTCAGTGCGTGCTTCTTGTGGATGTACTACACCTAAATGGACTCGTGAGCCTATTGCTCCCGGTGCTGAAGGTGAGATCCAAGTGAAATACGATACCAACCGCATGGGTAATTTCCACAAAACAGTGACTGTTCAATCAAATGCCACTAATCAAACTGTGGTTTTGACCATCAAAGGACAGGTAATGAACCCTGAAGCTCAGGAAACTACTCCAGAGAAAAAAGGCGGTAGCGTTATTGCAAAATAACATCCCGAATATTACTTACGGATATCCAAGAAAGCCCTGTATTTTTGCAGGGCTTTTTGCATTAAATACGTTCTAAGTATGCCAAAGATTTCAGTCAAAGGCGGGCGCATGCCTTCCAGCCCTATTCGCAAACTAGTTCCATTCGCAGAACAAGCAGAGCGCAATGGCAACAAAGTGTATTACCTGAACATTGGACAGCCCGATATTCAAACCCCTATGGAGGCGCAACGCGCCATAAAAGAAGCTGACGTACCTGTGTTGGCCTACAGCCACAGCGCGGGATTTGCTTCCTTGAGAGCGGGGCTATCAAAGTACTACCGCGGCAAGAACCTACCGGTACAAACCGATGAAATCATCGTGACCACTGGTGGATCAGAAGCCTTGTTATTCACCTTTGGATCGGCCATGGACGAAGGAGACGAGGTCATCATTCCCGAACCATTCTACGCCAACTACAATGGATTTGCAACTGCCAGCGGGGTAAAAGTCGTTCCAGTTGAATCTTCGATTGAAACCGGATTTGCCTTGCCTCCTGTGGCAGCCTTCGAGGCCGCTATTACGCCAAAAACCAAGGGGATTTTGATCTGTAATCCTGGGAACCCAACCGGATACTTGTACAGCAAAGAAGAATTAGAACAACTTCGCGACATCGTATTGCGTCACGACCTTTTCTTGATTGCCGATGAAGTGTACCGCGAATTCACCTACGACGGTGAGCCCCACCATAGCGTACTCGCTATGGAAGGCTTGGAGGAGCACGCCATTGTTGTAGATAGCTTTTCGAAGCGATACAGTATGTGTGGCGCGCGTATCGGCTGTTTGGTCAGTAAGAACAAGGAGTTTATGGCCACGGCCATGAAATTTGCGCAAGCGAGATTGTCGCCCCCGACCTACGCACAAATTGCCAGTGAAGCGGCGTTGAAAACACCTCAAAGCTATTTCGACGAGGTAAATGCAGAGTATGTTGAGCGGCGCAATGTCTTAGTAGATGGCTTGAATAGTATTGATGGGGTCTTTTGTCCTAAGCCAAAAGGCGCCTTTTACGCCGTGGCCTCGTTCCCGGTGGAAAGCGCCGAACACTTTGCACAATGGCTGCTCAGTGATTTTAACCATGAAGGAAAAACACTGATGATGGCTCCAGCGGCGGGATTCTATGCCAAGCCAGAATTGGGTGCAAATCAGGCCCGTCTTGCCTATGTTCTGAACACAGAGGCCTTGACCGATTGTATTGCTATATTAAAGGCAGCTTTAAAAGTATATCCACATCGTACCAGATAAATTTTACACATCGTGATTGTACAACTCAATCAGAGCTTAGTTAAACTCAACACCTTTGGTATTGATCAAAAGGCGCAACGACTTATATGGGCACATAGTGCTGATGAAATAAGTAACTATGTAAAACACCATGGATCCCCAGCCTTAGTCCTTGGTGGCGGCTCGAATATGCTGCTAACCAAAGATGTTAAAGGGGATGTACTTAAAGTTGATATCCACGGAAGACGTGTAGTTTTTGAGGATGATGAGGTCGTACATATCAGATTTGGCGCTGGGGAGAATTGGCATGAAGTGGTTCAATGGACCCTCATGCAAGGACTCGGCGGACTAGAAAACCTTAGCCTAATTCCAGGTAATTGCGGTACTGCACCGGTACAAAATATTGGTGCTTACGGCGTGGAGTTGAAGGATGTTTTTGTGAGTTGTGAAGGAGTCCTAGTCGAGAGTGGAGAATTCTTTACGCTATCAAAAGAAGAGGCCCATTTTGGTTATCGCGATAGTATTTTCAAAAACGAATGGAAGGGCAAGGCGATTATCACACGCATTACTTTGGTGCTCACGAAAAAGAATCACAAGCTTCGTACAGATTATGGCTCCATTCAAGCTGAGCTTGAAACAAGATCTATTACCGAACCAACACCCAAACAAATCAGCGATGCAGTCATAAGCATACGCAGAAGCAAGCTGCCCGATCCAGCAGAAATTGGAAACAGCGGTTCGTTCTTTAAAAACCCTGTGGTTTCTAAGGAGCTCGCAGAAAGCTTGGCCGAACGCTACCCCGACATGCCCTCCTACCCCGCGCCTAACGGGGTTAAGCTAGCCGCAGGATGGCTCATAGATACGGCGGGCTGGAAAGGCTATCGCAATGGTGATGCTGGGATTCATGAAAAGCAGGCGCTGGTGTTGGTCAATTATGGCGAAGCCAGTGGGGCTGAATTATTAGAATTAGCCCATAAAATCATCGACGATATCCAACAGCGTTTTGGCATCACTTTACACCCCGAAGTAAATCTTATTTAATGCCTAGTGTTGCGTTCCATACCCTGGGTTGTAAGCTAAATTTCGCAGAAACCTCAACCATTGCCAAAGACATGGTAGAAGGGGGATTTGAGCGTGTAGAATTCCAAAATCCAGCGGATGTATACATTATCAACACTTGTTCCGTCACAGAAAACGCAGACCGTGAGACCCGAAATATTATTGGCCGAGCCTTACGTGCGAATCCCGATGGATTTATTGTGGTCGTAGGGTGTTACGCCCAACTCAAACCCAAGCAAATCATGGAACTCCCGGGCGTTGACCTCGTCCTCGGAGCCACTGAAAAATTCAACATACGCCAATTTTTAGGCGCCTTAGAGAAAACCAAAGGAGATGCGGAAGTACACAGCTGTGAAATTGAAGACGCAAACATATTCGTATCCAGCTACAGCGCTGGCGATCGCACCCGTGCCTTTTTGAAAGTACAAGACGGTTGTGATTATAAATGCACTTACTGCACCATTCCCTTGGCACGCGGTATTTCTAGAAGCGACACGCTGGAAAATGTAGTAGTCAAGGCACAGGAGATTGCCCAAGCCGGCATCCCGGAAATTGTGCTCACCGGAGTGAACGTCGGAGATTACGGCAAGGGAGAATTTGGAAACAAGAAGCACGAGAGTACTTTCTTGGAATTGGTCGAAGCTTTAGATGCCCAAGTGCCTGTGGAACGCATACGTATCTCCAGTATTGAACCGAACCTGCTACGCGATGAGATCATCACTTTTACTGCGCAAAGCCAAAAGTTCGTCCCTCACTTCCACCTTCCACTTCAAAGTGGATCGGATACCATTTTAAAGCTCATGAAGCGTCGGTACATGACTGCGCTATACCGCAAACGTGTAGCAGCCGTTAAAGCCGCCAATCCAGATACCTGTATTGGTGTGGACGTCATTGTAGGGTTTCCTGGAGAAACGGATGAATTGTTCACAGAGACATACAATTTGCTGAATGAACTCGACATCAGCTACTTGCATGTGTTTACCTACAGCGAACGTGAAAATACCCTAGCCGCCAGCATGGACGGTACCGTGCCTATTCCTGAGCGAAAGCGTCGGAATAAAATGCTCCGTATTCTCAGCGAAAAGAAAAAACGAGCCTTTTATGAAAGCCAATTAGATCAGGTTCGCCCGGTCCTTTTCGAAGCTGAAAATAAAGAGGGATTCATGTTGGGATACACCGATAATTATGTGCGTGTAAAGACCTATTGGAATCCACAATTGGCAAATACCACTAAATCATTGAAATTAAATGACATAGGTCCGGATGGAATTGTTACCTTAGACGTACCGAAACACGCCGAACATGTCACTGATTTTTCTAGAATTTAGACCGCTTTGCAGCGAAAAAGAGTTCTCCCGACACTGGAGAAGTCTTCGTAGCCGCCATCAAAAAGAAGGCCTTATCCTGCAAAGCGATCTTTTCAAAGTAAGAGAAGGATTGTTCTTAGGCCAAGTTGAATTTGAAGACGCACAACGATCCAATGTGCTGTCTTACTACGACTCCAAAGAGTCGCAGTCCGACACTTTACAAGGTATGTGTAAGAGCATACGAATGATTTATACTGCAATAAGAGTACAATGATCGACCTTCCTAACCTACGTCCCCAGGTTGAAGATATTGCCCGAGCAGCGGGTCACTTTTTAAGAACACAACAAGCCTCCTTCTCTCAAGAGCGCGTATCGCTCAAAAGCCTGAATGCCTTAGTCAGTGATGTTGATAAAAATGCTGAAGAGCTCTTAGTCTCTGCACTCGGTAATCTTTTACCTGAGGCCGGCTTCCTAACCGAAGAAGGCACGGTAAGCCAAAACACCAACGCAAATTACTATTGGGTCATCGATCCTCTCGACGGCACGACTAACTTCGTACATGGCCTTCCCATATTTAGCGTGAGCATTGCCTTGATGTACCAAAACGAACCCATTCTGGGCGTGGTCTATGAAGTAGGCATGGACGAATGCTTTAGTGCGATACAGGGCGGTGGCACCACCTTGAATGGGAGTCCAGCCCATACTTCAGCGACGGCGGAACTCAAAGATTCCTTGCTGGCTACGGGCTTCCCCTATTACGATTTCTCAGGTGTAGCGGGATTTCAAAAGACGTTGGAATACTTCTATCCTAGAACACGCGGTATACGCCGTATTGGCACGGCAGCCGTCGACCTTTCTTACACAGCTTGTGGACGCTTTGAAGGGTATTTCGAATACGGATTAAGCCCCTGGGATGTAGCGGCAGGCATTTTATTGGTGCGTGAAGCAGGAGGTCAAGTTTGTGATTACCAAGGAGGTAATGCTCCTATTGATTCAAAAAGCATCATTGCAACGAACAAAGGCGTCTTTGGCGATGTTCTAAGAGTAATACAACACAACATTGGCAATGGCTGAAGCTCGCGTATGGGTCCTTCCAGGAATTGGGGCCGATTCCCGTATTTACAGACACTTTTCTTTCCCTTGGCAGGCCACCTATCTAGAGTGGATCATGCCCAAGAAAAATGAATCTGTTGCCTCATATGCCGACCGCATGTTGGACCCGCACCCCATAGGTGAGAATGATTTGTTATTTGGCTTTAGCTTGGGTGGTATCATCGCCCAAGAGTGGGCCTCGCGAAACAAAGTCCAACGTGTCGTCATTTTAAACTCGGTTCATCACCAAACGCCGTTACGTCCTTTATTCGGTCGTCTAGCCAAAACCGGAATGTTGAAATGGGCACCGAACGGGAGCGTTCGCTCGTTCATCTTTTTCATGGCGAGATTGAACAGCCGACCTCAAGCGGAATTAGACCATGTTCTTGAAATGATGGAACAATTCCCTTGCACATACTACCGGTGGGTATTGCAGGCTGTTCTGAATTGGGAACGTTCGGCTCCAAGATGCCCCGTAGATTGCATCAGAGGCGATCACGATGTGGTATTCCCGTTTGAAAACCAAAAAGCTGATCACGATTGGGTGCTTCCAGATGCTGCACACTTAAGTTTTCAAACACACACCGCTCAAATTGCAAAGTTGTTGAAAGAAGGTGTCGATCCGTTACTTTCCTAAACTTATCCGTGTATTTTTGAATACATGAAATTTGTCCCAACTGCCATTCCAGACTTATTCGAGATCGAACCTCAAGTTTTCGGTGATCATCGAGGTTATTTCTTTGAAAGCTATAATTCTGATGCATTTGCTCTTGAAGGGATTCATCTTGAATTCAAGCAGGATAACGAAAGTAAATCTAATGCGGGGGTGCTTCGTGGATTACACTTCCAACACCCACCAAAGGCTCAAGGAAAATTGGTCCGAGTACAACGCGGCAGTGTTCTAGATGTTGCTGTGGACCTGCGTAAGGGATCCCCAACCTATGGTCAACACCATAAAGTTGTGTTGAGTGGTCAGAATAAAAAAATGTTATGGATCCCCGTTGGCTTTGCACACGGTTTCGTTACTCTAGAAGATGAAACGATCTTTTTATATAAGTGTACTGATACCTACAGTCCTGTACATGAAGGCAGTATACATTGGAAGGACATCGATCTCAACATTGATTGGGAAATTACTGATCCTCAACTGAGCGAGAAAGATGTAACCGCACCCAAATTTAGTAATTTTAATTCTCCCTTCGATTATGAGCAATAGATGGTATTTGATATTTGTAGCGTTAACAGCAGGTTTTTTAATTGTTGTTCTATTCCCTAATGCCACTAATGACGAACCTCATCCCGTTGAAGTAAATCCCAGCACGGTTAAACCCTTTACCATTCCGTCTGACCTTGATTTTGCCGGTGAGACCATGCCCTTAGATCGATTTGACGTTCAAGAAAGACTGGATAGAGAAATATTGGTAAATACTTATTGGCAGAGCAATAATTTGCTCATGCTCAAACGATCCGTTAAATTCTTTCCAATCATCGAGCCCATATTAGAAAAAAACGGAATTCCAGAAGATTTTAAATACCTAGCGCTCATTGAAAGTGGTCTGCAAAATGTAGTCAGTCCAGCCGGAGCATCTGGATACTGGCAAATCATGAAAACTACAGGCACCGAAAATGGTTTAACCATTAACAGCGAAATTGATGAACGATACCATATCGTGAGGTCCACTGAGGTGGCTTGTAAATACTTGAAAGAAGCCTATGAGCGCTTTGGAAACTGGACCCTCGCAGCAGCTTCGTATAATATGGGTATGGGAGGAACACAACGTAAATTACAAGAGCAAAACGTTGATTCTTACTACGATCTTTTACTAAATTCTGAAACCGCGCGCTATGTATATCGAATTGCAGCGGTGAAGCATATTCACGAAAACTTATCAGATTTTGGTTATGTTTTTCATCAAGACCAAGGCTACCATCTACCTCCATTCGACACGCTAAAAGTTCAAGGCCCTGTAGACAGTTGGGTAAAATGGTCTCAACAGCATGGCACCACTTATCAGATTTTACGAGAATACAATCCATGGATTCGAACTGATCAATGGACAAAAAATACCTCAGGACAGTCGATCTCTATTTGGTTGCCAAAAAAATAATGAGCGAAAATATTGAGGTATACGGTGCGCGATCTCACAACTTGCGCAATATAGACGTGGAAATTCCACGCAATTCCCTCGTGGTCATAACCGGTCTTAGTGGCTCAGGCAAAAGCTCGCTCGCCTTTAATACCATCTACGCAGAAGGACAGCGTCGTTATATGGAGACTTTCAGTGCCTATGCACGTCAGTTTCTTGGAAACATGGAACGGCCAGATGTCGATAAAATTGAGGGGCTTTCCCCCGTCATTGCCATTGAGCAAAAAACTACTTCTAGAAACCCACGTTCAACTGTAGGCACGGTCACAGAACTCAGTGATTTCTTACGTCTATTGTACGCACGTACCTCGACCGCTTATTCCTATAAGACTGGCGAAGCCATGATCAGCAATACGGACGCACAGATTGTCGAGTTGATCTCTGAGCGTTTTGTGGGCAAGCGCGTGGCCGTTCTAGCGCCAGTGGTACGAGCCAGAAAGGGACATTACCGCGAATTGTTCGAACAGATCGTTCGCATGGGGTTCATTCGAGCTCGAGTAGATGGTGAGGTTGTAGAAGTAAGTAGCGGATACAGACTAGACCGTTATAAAACACACGATATTGAAATTGTCGTAGACCGCATTCGAGTGGCTGCCACGGCGGAGTCCCGCATAGCACAGAGTGTGGAAACTGCGATGGCACATGGCAAAGGTACCATTGCAGTATTGGATTTAGACAGCAATGAATTAGCATATTTCTCAAGGCAATTGATGTGTCCTACGACCGGCATCGCCTATCAAGAACCTGAGCCCAACACCTTCTCGTTCAACAGTCCAAAAGGCGCCTGTCCACGATGTGACGGATTAGGCACCACCAAGGAGGTAAATCTCAGCAAGATCATTCCAGATCCCACCGTTTCCATCCGTAAAGGTGGCATCACCCCTATCGGGGAGTACAAGAAGAATTGGATGTTTAACCAGCTGGAGATCATCGCGCTAAAGCACGGATTCTCCTTAGACGACGCTATTTCAAAAATCCCCGATTCCGCCATGGATATCATCATGAACGGCTCGAACGAGGTCATGACGGTGGAACATAAAGCCATTGGAGTAACAAAACAATACAAGCTGAATTTCGAAGGCATTACAAACTTCATCGAGAACCAAAGTCGCGAAAGCAAGAGTCGCTCCATAAAGCGTTGGGCAGACGATTACATGGACGATGTGACTTGCAGCAGTTGTGGCGGGGCAAGATTGCGCAAGGAGAGCTTACACTTTAAAATAGGCGGCAAAAGTATTGCCGATATAAGTAGTCAAAGCCTCACTGCCTTTGGACAGTGGGTAGATGCACTAGAAGGCACCTATAGTGCTAAGGAATGGATCATCGCTGAAGAGATCGTGAAAGAATTAAAGGCGCGAAGCCAATTCCTATTGGACGTCGGCCTTGGCTATCTCAATCTCAACCGAAGCGCACGAAGCCTTAGTGGTGGTGAAGCGCAGCGTATACGTCTGGCTACTCAAATAGGATCTCAATTGGTTAATGTCTTGTATATCCTAGACGAGCCTTCTATTGGGCTGCACCAGCGCGATAATGCAAGATTGATTCAATCCTTGAAACAACTGCGAGACATTGGCAACAGTGTGCTGGTGGTCGAACACGACAAGGACATGATTGAAACGGCAGATCACATTTTGGATATGGGTCCAAAAGCAGGACTGCACGGTGGTGCCATCGTGGCGCAAGGAAAACTCAACGATATTCAGGCCTCCAATAGCCTCACTGCTCAATACCTCAACGGAAAGAAGTCCATTTCCGTACCAGCCGAAAGACGAAAGGGCACAGGGAGTATTCAATTATTTGGGGCCAATGGGAATAACCTGCAGAATGTAGACCTTGAAATTCCATTAGGGGTTTTGACCTGTGTTACGGGAGTGAGTGGTAGTGGAAAATCCACCCTAATCAACGGAACACTCTACCCTATTTTAAACACTGCCATTTTCCGCGCACTAAACAAACCTCAGCCGTACGAGCGCATTGAGGGCATTGAGCGCATAGATAAGATTATCGACATAGATCAAAGCCCTATTGGCCGTACACCGCGCTCCAACCCCGCTACCTACACCGGTGTTTGGTCGGAGATTAGGCAGTTGTTTGCGGGGCTACCGGAGAGTAAGGTCCGGGGCTATAAGCCGGGGCGCTTCTCTTTTAACGTAAAAGGCGGTCGCTGTGAGACTTGTGAAGGGGCCGGTTTGAGAACCATCGAAATGAATTTCCTCCCCGACGTGTATGTGCATTGCGAGACTTGTCAAGGAAAGCGCTTCAATCGTGAAACCTTGGAGGTGCGCTATAAGGGTAAGAGTATTTCGGATGTGTTGGACATGAGTATTGAAGATGCCTTAGCATTCTTCGAACATGTGCCAAAAATTCATCAGAAATTAAGCACACTCGTAGATGTTGGTCTGGGATATATCAGATTAGGCCAGCCTAGTACTACGCTTAGTGGTGGAGAGGCGCAGCGCGTAAAATTGGCCACAGAACTGAGTAAGAAAGATACTGGGAATACGTTATACATCTTGGATGAGCCCACCACTGGGCTGCACTTTGAGGATGTACGTGTGCTGATGGAAGTCATACAGCGTTTGGTAAGCCAAGGCAATAGCATCATCATTATCGAGCACAATATGGACGTGATCAAGCAAGCGGATCATATTGTGGACCTAGGACCAGAGGGCGGCTCTGGAGGAGGTCGAATCGTGGCAACGGGTACTCCGGAAAAAGTAGCGCAACATTCTGAAAGTATTACAGGCCAATTTCTTAAATTAGAATTGGAACTATAACCTAAATCAAATCTTATGAACCACCAACCGCGCAAGTCCTGGACAGAAATCCAGAGCCATAATAGCTGGGGATTGTTCAAAGTCATGGCAGAGTTCGTCCACGGCTACGAAAACCTCAGCCGTATCGGACCCAGTGTCAGTATCTTTGGTAGCGCCCGCACAGATCAAACCGAACCCCAATACCTTCAAGCAGCAGAAGACATTGCTTTTAAACTTGCACAACGCGGCTTTGGGGTGATAACTGGAGGCGGTCCTGGTATCATGGAGGCCGCAAACCGCGGCGCCCAAAAGGGCAAAGGACCTTCGGTCGGTTTGAACATCGATCTGCCCTTCGAACAGAGCTCCAACCCCCACATTGACCACGACAAGAACCTCAACTTTGATTATTTCTTCGCACGTAAGGTCATGTTCATCAAATACAGCCAAGCCTTTGTAGTCATGCCAGGCGGATTTGGCACCTTGGATGAATTATTCGAAGCCGTCACCTTGATTCAAACTGGAAAAATCGACCGATTCCCCATGATCCTCGTCGGCAAAGACTTCTGGGCCGGACTTAAGAATTGGGTTGAAAATACGTTAAAGGCAACGGGTAAGATTTCGCCCAACGACACAGACCTACTCCACCTAGTAGATACACCAGAGGAAGTGCTCACCATCATTGAAGACTTCTACCGCGAGAAGGGATACACGACCAATTTCTAAGGCAACAAGAGCAATGGAAAGCGACGGAATCCGTAATTCCCGTCCAAAGCAAGAACATAGTGACCGTGCGGCAGTTGTGGCAATTCAACATTGCTTCCCATGGTTTTACCTTCATAGATCTTCACACCAGCGGTGTTGTATAATGCAAACGTTGCATCCTCCACCCCATTTAAGGTGAAGTGTCCTTGGCTAGGATTAGGCTGAATCACAATAGTTGCCTCGGCTTCTTCGCCTAAGCCGACATTGTTGACGTTGAGCAAAGCTACTCTGACCGTATCGAAAATCCCTCCTACCCACTGGTATTGCTGCCGATGCGTCACAAACCCAGGTATGCTCACTACCAAGCTATCTTGCACCTGCAACGGCGTACCAATATTGGCCAGGCCGTCAATGTTGCTCTCCACGACTTTCCCTAGCTTATCAAAGGAAATGTTGACATTGCTCATCGGTGCTTTGGTGATGCTATCGTACACAACAACGTGCAATCTTGAAGCCTCTACATAGGTAGGCTCTAAAACCCACAAGCCTTCTTCAATGTCGGAACAAATGATCAGGTCAGATTCGAAATAAGGATAGGCACCCCAATTCCCATAAAAACCACCACCCGAGAAATTTGGAGAGGTATCAAAGTACCCCACTTCCACAAGCAATTCAGGATATTTCGCATCTACAATCTGAACGCCTGAAGTATAATAAGAGGTAACCACCCATTGACCACGCACATGGGCATTGTGCGGAATGACTCCTGTATCCAGAGAGGATTGAATGCGATCAAGCTCCGTGATGTTATTCAAATCACTTACATCATAGGCACTCAAAAAGGCACCTCCCACCTCATCCGTACAGAACAGGGTATTATTATCGTCTGAAATCCAAGTATTGTGTGTGAATGAGTTTGGAGTTCCGTGCGTCGCCAAGGTCAATGAAGAATCCTTTTGGGTAACGTCTACCACCACAAATTTTCCGGTGTAGACTGCGGAACCCCAAAGTGTATCTCCACGCACCATTCCGTCGTGGAAATAGTAATCATCATAAATGCCGACCACTGCTGGGTTCCAAGGATCGCTGTTCAAATCCAAAATCAATGCACCACCATTACCAATGTTCGCACCAAATAAATAGCAATAGCCGTTCTCATCAATATACAGGTTGTGTGCTGTCTTGAGCGTATCCCACACGCCGGCAGGATATTCTACGGCATAGTTGATGTTTTTGTAGGTAGGCACAGGGTTATCCACGCTGTCCATGTCGATTATGAGCAGCCCATGTTCCGGAATTTGGTTCCAAGCATAAGGACTATCATGGGTTACGTAAGCATAATGACCCCACGTTTTCAAATCACGCCAAATACTATAGGGCCCTTGAATAAACTGCTTTTTCACCGGCGCAGTCGCCACACTAATATCCACAATACTTACCCCGGCGGTGGTTCCCACCAAGGCATACTCCGTACCACTGGCCGAATCTGTATATCCCCAGATATCATTATTGTCGTTCAAAAAGGTCAAATGACTCTTTTGAACCATGTTAAAACTCTGTTGGGCACTAGCGCCGATACAGGTCAGGAAACTTAAGCTTAGGAGTAGGTGTTTCATGTTAAAAATCTAAAGTGATCTGTGGCGCTTCATCGTCCGCACTATAAGAACCCTTGTTTCCCTTTGGAGGTTCAGGTTTAGGGACCGATTCTTTTATTTCTGCTTTCTTCTCCACCTCTGCAGTGGACTCCTGCAGCTCTGTCGATGGCTCGGCCTCCCGAACTTCTGCCTCTGGTTCCTCGACACTAGGTCCTGCAGGGGCGATATCCGGAAGCTCCTCTACAGCCACTTCTGGCTCATCAAGGGGCTCCAAGCCTACAATCTTGTTTAAGGTATCGGTAGTCAGCTGGTTTCCTTTTGCCCTGATGCCTTTGACCGAAATGAATTCGCTCAACAACACCTCCTCGGGATCTTTCTCGGCGCCTTTTTGTTTGCGGTAAACCATCTCAATCCTCGGCAAGGACGCATTGCTCAGATACACTAACTCACTTTTCGAATGCGCAGTGATAATATTTTCCTCCTTATCTCCACCTTCCCAGAGGAAGCGTTTGACAAAGTAGCGGCCCTTCTCACCGTCAAAATACACGGCAGTCAACGGGCGATCCACTTCCAATTTTTCTAAGTAGATCATGTCCGGATCGAAATGTAAGGTTAGCTCCGGCACCACCACCTTCAATGCACCATTTTTCTCTGCAATAAGGATGCGGTCCTCCCCTTTAAAGGAGCCAATTAACCTGCCTCGCTCATCACTATTCAATCGTTGCACCGTTTCGTCGAACCACACTTTACGTGCTTCAAGGGTACTCTCTCCGCGCTCCTTGAGCTCTACGCGCTTCACAGGGAATTTCGTAGCGATATTTCCTTTAGAACCACGTCCCTTCACTGCAATTTCAGCGAAGTCGAGGTCGAATTTGAGTTTTTTAAGCTTAGCCAATTGTCTCAGGAGGACAGTCACTATCTCAGCTTCCCCATTCGGGTTAGCGGTGAAATACAAAAGCCTTGAGCCTTTATTTCCTTGACTAATATCGTATTCGCGATCTCGAGTAATACTAGTGACGCTAAAGCGCTTGACGTAGCTCACCTTCGAGGTTCCATCAAAGTATATGGCATTATAGACCGTACGATCGTCGCCCTTCTTCCACACCGCTACATACTCAATGTCTTTTCCAAAGAAGGCTTTATCCTTCACCTTACTCACACTGAACTTACCGTCACTTCGGATGACGATGATATCATCGATGTCCGAACAATCGCATACGTATTCGTCACGCTTCATGCCGTATCCCACGAAACCCTCTTCGCGGTTCACATACAACTTCTGGTTGCGGATGACCACTTTCGCAGCTTCCACGCTATCGAAGGTGGCGATCTCAGTTTTGCGCTCTCGGCCTTTTCCAAATTTCTCCTTGAGATCTTTGAAATAGTTGATGGCAAACTCGGTCAAGTGCGCCAAATCATGCTTCACCGCATCAATCTTGCCTTCAAGCTCCAAAATCTTATCATTGGCCTTGTCGCTGTCGAACTTAGAGATGCGCTTGATCTTGATTTCAGTCAATCGCACGATATCCTCGTCCGTAACCTCACGCATGAGGTGCTTGATGTGAGGAGTTAGACCTTTGCGGATGAACCCAATTACTTGTTCCCAAGTCTCGGCCTCTTCAATATCGCGATAAATCTTGTTCTCAATGAAGATACGTTCGAGTGAAGCGAAGTGCCATTGCTCTTGTAGTTCCGAAAGTTTAATTTCTAATTCCGCCTTGAGTACCTCACGCGTAGCTATGGTACTGCGCTTCATAACCTCACGAACCCCAATAAATAGAGGGGTGTCTTGGTGGATGCTACATGCCAAAGGTGCAATGCTCACCTCACAGTTAGTAAAGGCGTACAAGGCATCGATAGTCTTATCAGGACTTATTCCTGCTGGCAAGTGCACCAAAATCTCCACATTCTCTGCTGTGTTGTCTTCGATCTTTTTGATTTTGATCTTGCCCTTATCGTTGGCCTTCAAAATGCTGTCGATCAAACTCTGGGTCGTCGTGCTGTACGGAATCTCCGTGATGACTAGGGTATTCTTGTCGAGTTGAGAAATGCGCGCACGTACTCGGACCCTAGAACCGCGCTCCCCATCATTGTAGTTGGAGAAATCTGCAATACCTCCTGTTGGAAAATCCGGAAAGAGTTTAAAACTCTTCTCCTGCAACACCTTAATGGACGCATCGATGAGCTCGAGGAAGTTGTGGGGCAAAATCTTCGTACTCAAACCCACGGCAATCCCTTCTACCCCCATCGCCAGGAGCATGGGGAACTTCATAGGTAAATGCAACGGCTCGTTCGCACGACCATCATAGGACAATTGCCATTCCGTGACTTTCGGGCTGTACGCCACGTGGAGTGCGAACTTGGTCAAACGCGCCTCGATGTAACGAGGCGCAGCCGCACCATCACCGGTTAAAATATTTCCCCAGTTCCCCTGACAGTCAATCAAAAGGTCCTTCTGCCCCATTTGCACCAAGGCGTCACCAATAGAGGCATCCCCGTGCGGGTGAAAGCGCATAGTCTGACCGATAATGTTAGCCACCTTGTGGAAGCGACCGTCGTCCATCTCCTTCATGGCGTGGAGCAAGCGACGCTGTACCGGCTTCAAACCATCGTTCAAGGCAGGAACAGCTCGCTCCAAAATCACATAGGAGGCGTAATCAAGAAAATAATCTTCATACATACCACTTACGCGAGTGATACGTGTACCTTCTTCTTCCTGGGTTATTTCAGGGGTCAATTCTGGATCGAAATCTTCGGGGCTTTGAATGTCGTCACTCATCAGTTCAGCAATTCCTCTTCAAGGTTTTTCTCTACGCGTAGGTTGTCAATGATGAACTCCTGGCGTTTCGGGGTATTTTTCCCCATGTAGAACTCCAACAAATCGTCGGAAGTATAATCTTTACTAATCATTACAGGCTCTAAGCGGATGTCTTCACCGATGAAGTATTTGAACTCATCCGGTGAAATTTCACCCAATCCCTTGAAGCGTGTAATCTCAGGTCGCGGTCCTAAATCTGAAATGGCCGTATTCTTTTCTTCCGGCGTATAACAGTAACGCGTTTCCTTCTTGTTTCTCACACGGAACAGCGGCGTTTGCAGAATATACAGGTGCCCTTCCCGGACCAATTCTGGGAAGAACTGTAAGAAGAACGTAATGAGGAGCAGACGAATGTGCATACCGTCCACATCCGCATCCGTGGCAATCACCACATTATTGTATCTCAAATCATCCAACCCGTCCTCAATGTTTAAGGCCGCCTGCAGTAAATTGAATTCTTCGTTTTCATATACCACTTTCTTGCTCAAGCCATAGCTGTTCAGAGGCTTCCCTTTCAATGAGAACACCGCCTGCGTATTCACGTCGCGGCTCTTCGTGATCGAACCCGATGCACTATCTCCCTCGGTAATGAACAAGGTAGTTTCCAAGCGACGGTCCTCCTTACCAGGTTTAGCATCATTCAGGTGGGCACGACAGTCACGCAATTTCTTGTTGTGGAGCGATGCTTTTTTAGCGCGCTCTCGGGCCAATTTTCTAATGCCCTGTAAATCCTTGCGCTCGCGTTCCGCTCGCTGAATTTTCTTGAGGATGATCTCAGCCACCTGTGGATTGCGGTGAAGGTAATTATCCAAGTGCTCTTTGAGGAAATTCCCTACAAAGGTTCTCACGTGAACCTCACCGGGGGCCATTTCCAAAGAACCTAGTTTTGTTTTGGTTTGCGACTCAAAAACCGGTTCAATCACCTTAATCGAAATGGCCGCAATGACACAAGCGCGAATATCTGCCGCATCAAAGTTCTTATTGTAGAAGTCGCGCAGAACGATTACAATACCCTCGCGAAGTGCATTTTGATGCGTACCCCCTTGGGTGGTGTGCTGTCCATTTACAAAGCTATAGTACTGCTCGCCTTGCATGCGTTCGTTGTGCGTCAAAGCAATCTCAATATCCTCCCCTTTCAAGTGAATGATATCGTGCAAGGTATTCCCGTCCAGGTTGTCCTGGAGCAAGTCTTTCAACCCATTCTCAGAATAGAATTTTTCGCCGTTCAAATACAGGGTCAGTCCTGGATTCAAATAGGCGTAATTCCACATCATCTTTTCCACATACTCGATCATGAAGCGGTAGTTGTGGAAAATATCCGGATCCGGACGGAAGGTTATCTTGGTCCCTTTGCGTTGGCTGCTTTCCTCGATGGCATCATCTTCGGTGAGCTTCCCATATTCAAACTTGGCACGTTTGGTTTTCCCGTCGCGATAGGCTTGCACTGTGAATTCGGTACTCAAGGCATTCACCGCCTTGGCACCTACTCCATTCAAACCGACGGATTTTTTGAAGGCCTTGCTGTCGTATTTCGCACCGGTGTTGATTTTAGACACCACATCCACTACCTTACCGAGAGGGATTCCACGACCATAGTCGCGCACAATAACCTGACCGTCTTGGATTTTAACTTCGATGGACTTTCCAGCCCCCATGACAAATTCGTCAATGGAGTTGTCCAGAACCTCTTTGAGCAGGATATAAATCCCATCGTCGGGACTCTTTCCGTCACCCAATTTTCCAATGTACATCCCCGGTCGCAGACGGATGTGCTCGTCCCACTCTAACGACCGGATATTATCCTCGGTATATTGTGCCTCTTGTGCCATAAAATTTCTTGGAATTCAAAGAATCCAATTTAACAAGAGGTGCCCGATTTTACGCGGTGTACAAGCCGAATCTATGCACAGGTTTTACACATTGAAACGGAAGTGCATCACATCGCCGTCATGAACGATGTAATCCTTCCCTTCGACGCGCATCTTACCTACCTCTTTTACAGCGCTTTCACTGCCTAATTGGTCGTAATCTGAATAGCTGATCACCTCAGCACGAATGAATCCTTTTTCGAAATCGCTGTGAATAACTCCTGCCGCCTGGGGCGCAGTCATGCCTTTCTTGATGGTCCAAGCGCGAACTTCCTTCACACCGGCGGTAAAATAGGTCTGCAAATTGAGCAATTCATAAGCCGCACGAATCACGCGATTCACACCGGCATCTTCTAGGCCCAATTCCTCCAAGAACATCTGCTTCTCCTCGTACGTTTCGAGTTCGGCGATATCAGATTCAGTGCTCACGGCAATGTGAATACATCCCGCACCCTCTTCGGCTGCCATAGCTCGTACTGCTTCGACGTGAGCATTTCCGGTCTTTGCAGAGCTCTCGTCCACGTTACACAAGTACAACACCGGCTTATCGGTCAGAAGTTGTATTTCTTTCAACAACAATGTTTCACGGTCGTTTCTTTCGAAGCTGCGAACGTTGCGTCCCTCCTCCACATATTTGACCAATCGCTCCAAAGACCCTACATTCAATTTTGCCTCTTTTTCGCCGCTTTTGGACATTTTTTTGGCTTTTTCGAGTCGTTTTTCGATCGTTTCGAGGTCTTTTAGCTGTAATTCCGTATCAATAGTCTCCTTATCACGGATGGGATTTACACTACCATCTACGTGTGTAACATTATCATTTTCGAAACATCTAAGCACATGTATAATAGCATTTGTTTCACGGATGTTCCCCAAAAATTGGTTCCCTAATCCTTCTCCCTTCGAAGCACCGCGAACTAGACCCGCGATATCCACGATTTCTACATTGGCAGGTTGTACGCGTTCTGGGTTGACCAATTCTGATAAGCGCTCCAAACGAACATCAGGTACGGTCACTTGACCCACATTGGGTTCGATGGTACAAAACGGATAGTTCGCGGCCTGCGCTTTTGCGCTAGACAAACAGTTGAATAAAGTACTCTTACCTACATTCGGTAAACCAACAATGCCACATTTCATAATTCGAAGATTCAGGGCGCAAAGATAGTCCGATTCTTTGTTAGCAACGTGTGTATATGTGGTCAATCAAAAAAATTACCTCACGGGCAACATACCTTATTTTTGAACGTATTAGAAATAACTCTCCTCATATGTCAGCAAAAGACCTACAAGCCGTCGTATCACAAGTCCGCAGAGATATCGTAAGAATGGTTCACTCCGTAAATTCTGGACACCCAGGAGGCTCTTTAGGATGTACCGAATTCCTCGTCGCACTGTATTTCAAACAGATGAATCACAATGCCAAATCCTTTTCGATGAACGGTGTAGGCGAAGATCTATTCTTCCTGTCAAACGGACATATTTCACCGGTGATCTACAGTGTGTTGGCCCGCGCCGGATACTTCCCCGTGGAAGAATTGGCCACCTTTAGAAAAATTAATACTCGCCTTCAAGGACACCCTACAACGCATGATAATCTGCCTGGAATTCGCATTGCTTCGGGTTCGCTAGGACAAGGCATGAGTGTGGCTATCGGTGCTGCCGAGGCAAAAAAACTCAACAAGGACAATAGCATCGTCTATACGCTCCACGGCGATGGTGAGTTGCAAGAAGGACAGATTTGGGAAGCGGCGATGTATGCCTCTGCCAAAAAGGTAGATAACCTGATCTGTACCGTGGACGTAAACGAAAAGCAAATCGACGGTTCTACCGACGAGGTATTAGCCATGGGTTCTTTACACGCGAAATTCGAAGCTTTCGGATGGCACGTACTTACCATCGAACAGGGCAATGATTTGAATGCCATCCTAGCCACATTGGCGGGGGCGAAGGCCGCTTCAGGTCAGGGCAAACCGATCTGTATCCTGATGCATACAGAAATGGGCAACGGAGTGGACTTCATGATGGGTACGCACAAATGGCACGGCGTAGCACCAAACGACGAACAATTGGCCAGTGCTCTTGCTCAAAACGCTGAAACATTAGGAGACTATTAATTAATGAAACGCCTTACCGCCATAATTATATTGTTGAGTATTTCAACATCTCTTTGGTCTCAAAACGAACCAGAGAAGGTATCTCAACCCATGACGCGAATACTTTTCGTTTTCGATGGATCGCAGAGTATGTATGGAAGGTGGGAAAGCGGTACTAAAATTCAAGTAGCCCAAAAATTAATGGGCCAAATGCTTGATTCCTTGCAGGCTATTCAGGAAGAATCAAATTTTCAATTGGCCCTCCGTATTTACGGACATCAAAAACCTGTACCTCCTCAAGATTGCTCAGATACTCGTTTAGAGGTAAGATTTGGCCCAGGAAATATTGCTAAGATTAAAAGTGCGCTGAAGGCCATCAATCCTATGGGCACGACTCCTATTGCGGGTTCATTGATGAAGTCTGCCGACGATTTTCCTCCATGCGAAGACTGTCGCAACATTATCATTCTAATCACTGATGGGATTGAAGCCTGTGATGGAGACCCTTGTATAGTGAGCAAGAAATTACAAAGACAAGGAATCATCCTTAAACCTTTCGTTATCGGTATTGGTATGGATGAGAACTTCAAGGAAAGTTTTGAGTGTGTAGGCACCTATTACGATGCTTCTGATGAGAACACCTTTAAAAATGTCTTAGGTGTGGTGATTTCGCAAGCTTTAGACAATACCACAGCTCAGATAAACTTGCTCGACATTAATGGGAAACCAACAGAAACGGATGTACCCATTATCCTTTATGACCACACTTCTCAGAAATTAAGAAAGCGCTTCGTTCATACCCTCAATTACAAAGGGCAGCCGGATACATTAATTTTAGATCCTCTAGTAACGTATGATATGGAGGTACATACCGTTCCTCCTGTTCGAGTGGATAGTATTGTCATATATCCTGGGACACATACTCATATAGGTGCATCTACTCCCCAAGGACAATTGGAACTTAAATCCAATTCGAGATATAACAATGATGTAGCCTGCATCATAAAGTCACACGGCAAAAATAAAATTTTACACGTCCAACCATTTGGAAGCTCACAACGCTATTTAAGCGGTACGTATGATTTAGAAATATTAACGCTTCCAAGAATCATTCAAAAAGGGATTAAAATAGATGCCAGTACTACCACAACTATTGCCATCCCACCGCCCGGAATGGTCACCCTAAAAATGGGTACAAGTGGCTACGGATCCATATTCGTAGAACGCCCGGATGGCTATGAGTGGGTGACTGATATCAATTCAAATTCGGAACGCGAGGTATTACAACTTCAACCAGGCAAATACATGGTAGTATTCAGGAGTAAATATGCCCAAGAAACAGCCTACAGTAAAACGAAAGAGTTTAAAGTCAGCTCAGGCTCTTCAACCATAGTGAAAATCAACTAAGAATGAAAAAGTACACCAACACAGGCAACAAGGACACGCGTTCGGGATTCGGCGCTGGATTGCAAGAATTGGGCAATGAAAACGAAAATGTAGTGGCACTTTGTGCCGACCTTACCGGTTCCTTGAAAATGAATGCCTTCGCAAATGAGCATCCGGAAAGATTCTTCCAAGTAGGTATTGCCGAAGCCAATATGATGGGAATCGCCGCAGGGATGACCATCGGCGGCAAGATTCCGTTTACCGGAACCTTCGCGAACTTCTCTACAGGCCGCGTGTACGATCAAATCCGTCAAAGCATCGCATATTCCGGTAAAAATGTAAAGATCTGTGCTTCGCACGCTGGACTTACACTTGGGGAAGACGGTGCCACACACCAAATCTTGGAAGATATTGGCTTAATGAAAATGTTGCCTCACATGGTTGTGATCAATCCTTGTGATTACAACCAAACCAAGGCAGCTACCAAAGCCATTGCGGCATACGAAGGACCCGTGTACTTGCGTTTCGGACGCCCTTCTGTGGCAAACTTCACCCCTGCTGATGGGGCCGGATTCACTATCGGTAAAGCAGATGTTTTGACCGAAGGATCTGATGTGACTATCGTTGCAACAGGCCATTTGGTTTGGGAGGCTATTCAAGCGGCAGAAGCACTCGAGGCACAAGGCATCAGCGCAGAAATCATTAACATGCACACTATTAAACCTCTAGATGAGGCTGCTATTCTCGCTTCAGTCGGCAAGACCGGCTGTGTAGTAACAGCAGAAGAGCACAACCGCCATGGCGGCCTAGGTGAAAGTGTTGCTCAGGTGTTGACAACCAAACATCCTGCTCCACAAGAGTTCGTGGCAGTCAATGATAGCTTTGGAGAAAGCGGCACCCCGGCGCAGCTCATGGAGAAGTACGGTCTGAATGCCACAGCTATTGAGGCGGCAGCCAAAAAAGTAATGGCGCGTAAATAATCGATTAAACCTTTTGTACCTTCTTTTCATCTAAGACATGATGGAGGAGACACAAAAAGACATTCAAAGCCTCCTGTTGCGCCAGCAATGGGAGGCTTCTTTTTATCAAATTGTAGAGCAGTTCAGCGAACGGCTCTATCAATGCGCTTTCAGTATTCTAGGAAATCACGACGATGCCAACGACGCGGTGCAGGAAGCCTTCATCAGTATTTGGAAAAACCTCCACAAATTCGAGGGCAAGAGTGCTATTTTCTCGTGGTGTTATGCCATTGTGCGCAACCAAAGTTTGTCGGAACTACGCAAACGTGGAAATAGGTACATGCAAGATATAGAGGCGCAAATAGATTTGAAAGATGGGACGGCGCTGCGTTGGACGGCGGAAGAGATTGAAGACCAATTGGCCCATGCACTCTCCCTACTTCCAGACAAACAGCGAATGGTCTTTGAACTTCGCTATTATCAGGACATGCCGTACGATGCGATGGCCGAACTCACCCAAACATCCGTAGGTGCTTTGAAAGCGAGTTACCATCATGCCAAAGAAAAAATTGGCCACCAATTAACCCAAGCATTAAACCTTCCATAAACTTTTACATCTAACATATCATGAAAACAACGCCAAAACATACGATGCCGCCCGGCTACCATGATGCGCTCAAAACTGCGCTGCATGGCATTCCCAAGGCCCATATCGTGGACCGAAACATAGAAAAGGCACGTACCCGACCTGTCGTATCCTTATTGCGCTATGTTGCCTTTGGTGTTGCTGCGAGCTTGGCCTTGATGTTCTTCTTCAACACAGCCCCCTCCGACCCAATGCTATCGGAGATCACCGCAGTTGAATTGTACGAGCTCGGCTATGTGGAGGTTGAGGATATCATAGATTTGACAGAGTCTGATTCCCTTAGCTTTCTAAATGCTCCAATCGAGCTAGAACTATTACTGAATTATACCAATCCGGACAATTATATATACGAGTTATGAAAAATAGAATTTTAACCCTATTGATGCTTACCTCAATGATGGCCGTAGCACAGCCTGAAAGAGCCCGAGGTGATTTCGAAGAGAAACGCGAAAAGATTGAAGCCATTAAAGTGGCCTTCATCACCGAACAGATAGACCTTACTGTCGAAGAAAGTCAAAGTTTTTGGCCTGTGTACAATGAAATGTCAGATAAAGAGCACGCTTTGCGCAAAGCGCAGCGGGATGCCTTCAGTGGACTGAAGGATTTTGAAAACGCTACAGATGAGGAAGTTGAAAAAGCCATTACCGAATTAGCTGACTTATCTGTACAGATTGAAGAACTGCGCAAAAGTTATTTACCCAAATTCATCGACCTCATTGGTGCGAAGAAAACTGCCCAACTCATGAAGGCCGAGAAAGAATTTGGTAAGCGTCTCATGGAACGTATGAAAGGCGGTGATCGCCCGGACCGTGAAGGCCCCGGTGGACGCAGACCGATGCGCTAACATGACCTAAACCTCCCAACCAAAGTTAACCACCCCTCGGGGTGGTTTTTTTATGCTTTTTAAAACCACCTCAAACAAGGGAGAATGGCACGTCGATCTACGAGAAACCCCACTCGTTTCTTTTGGCTCAAAAATGGCGCACCCTTTCCTATCTTCGCAACATGGCGAGCATCCGTGAACTCTTCCTTTCCAATGTTGCCCAAGTGGTAGACCAGCCTTCCGGCCTCGAAATCGAACGTGCCGAAGGCGTGTACCTCTATGGACCTGATGGGAAAGCCTATCTCGATCTTATTTCGGGCATTAGCGTCAGTAATATCGGGCACAGCCATCCTCATATCGTACAAGCCGTACAGGCGCAATCTGCTAAACACATGCACCTACAGGTGTACGGAGAATTTGCGGTGACCTTGCAAGCGAAATTGGCCCAAAAAGTACTTTCCAAATTACCGCCCTCCTTTGGCAGTGTGTATTTCGGGAACAGCGGCGCAGAAGCTATCGAAGGTGCGCTAAAGGTGGCAAAGAAGTTCACTGGGCGTACCGGGCTAATCAGTTGTGAGCACAGTTACCACGGCTCGACACATGGAGCGTTAAGCATTCAAGGTTCAGAAGAATTCAAGCAAGGGTATTATCCGTTGTTACCGGATACGCATTTAATGCGCTACAACAACTTTGACGACCTGGAGAAAATTGACCCAAAAACCGCTGCCGTAGTGGTCGAGGCGGTACAAGCCGAATCCGGCTATTTCCCTGCGAATCCCATATGGTTGCAAACGCTTCGTCAGCGATGTACGAAAATGGGCGCTTTGCTGATTCTAGATGAAATTCAAACAGGTATGGGGCGCACCGGTACTTGGTTCGCCTTTGAGCAGTACGATATTGTTCCTGACATTCTTTGCTTGGCCAAGGGTTTTGGCGGTGGCATGCCTTTGGGGGCTTTTATCGCGCCCAAGCACATCATGGACGTGATCAAAGCAAATCCCATTTTAGGCCACATCACCACCTTTGGCGGCCATCCCGTGAGTTGCGCGGCGAGCTTGGCGGCCTTTGAGGTGATCGAATCTAATCCGCAATGGATGGCAGAGATGGCAGAGAAGTCAGAGTTGATCGAAAGAAAATTGGACCATCCAAAAATCAAAGTGCTAACCGGAAAAGGGCTCATGTATTGCGTGCATTTGAACGATAGCGCTGATGCCGGAAAGGTCATTGCTTATTTGGAGGAGCACGGGGTGATTTCCGATTATTTCCTCTTCGCCGGCAATGCCGTGCGCATCTCTCCCCCGCTTCCGATCTCTTTGGAGGAATTGGACCAAGGACTTCAAACCATTTTGGACGCTTTAGATACAATCTAAAGGCTTCTTAGAAAAACTCCTTGTACAACGACCCAAGGCAAGCGATCACCTTTGCCGGTGTGTTATTACTCTTGGCAGCGCTGTTCACCCTAAGAATCAAGCCCGCCGCGAAATAAGCATTTGAAAAAAAGGCGCCCCTCAGGGCGCCTTTTTTATTCTTTCATCCACTTTATCGTTCGACCGTCGTCCAATCGTAGTAAGTACATCCCCACCGCATAATGTCTGACATCGAGCAATACAGAATTCGACCTTAAAAATCCTGTTTCCAAGACCCTTCCAGAAACAGTGAGCAACTGGTAGCCAATAGGACTGGTAAAATCATCTATGATAATCTCCAGATCCTTTTCTGTGGGAATGGGGCGCAATGAAATCCCATAGTCATATTCCGGAACCTCCATATAGAAATAGTAACAGGCCGAGGTATCGGAACAATAGCCGGGCTTCACGATAATTGCAGCATAATATCCTGTATCAGGAGCCTGCAAAAACTCATTGCCCGGGTTTAAGGTATCTGCGCCCATCGTCGTATCCACAAAGGCGCCTGTATTACAGTTGAACCAGTTATACGTTGCACCTGTATCCAATCCAATATAAACGCTTGCATCAGTTAAAGGGGCTACCCAAATAGATCCCGTATCCACCGTAGGTAAGTACTCAACCCGACCAGTTATAATAGAATCACATCCGAGTGCCGTCACTCCGTTGTACACCACTGTACCGGTATCGATTCGCCAGCCATCTAAATAGAATACGCTGTCACCCGCACACAGACCTGTGGAGGCAATGGTGTTATTTATAGTGTTATTCACGAGCACCTGCTGTTCCACTATGGAATCACATCCAAGTGATGTGGATAGAGAATCGTAATATATACCCGATTGTTTAATCCATTCTCCAAACACCTGAACACTATCGCCCTGGCAAATATTCTGTGCCGCGAGCAAGGTATTTGGGATATTGCATTGATCCACCAAGTTAATGCTGGCAAATCCTCTGTTCGATCCTCCGTGGTTCCCAAAACTAGTCCCCCCTTTTGCCCAAATGAGATTGATAGCCCCGCCGTTCGAGGAGAACGTATAATGATTGCCTGAGGCACCTGCCCTAGCACGTTCGATATAGGCCGTTCTAACACCACCAGCCACCACGGCATTATACGCTACTGAGGCGCTGAGCACATTGCCACCTTGATGATTGCCCAGCTTACGCTCCTGCACGGTACCATTCGAGTTCACCACCACGGTATAAGTATTGGTCATGCCTGTACCTCCAAAACCCACAGCATAATAACCGCTTGAAGGACCGCTGAATTCCATACTCACACTATCCGTATTGGTATTCAAAGTAATATCCAAACTCATAGAAGTCCCCAATTGTGTGGACCCCTGATAAATCTGCCCGTACGATGGCATTGCACACAATACCCCCCCTACTATGATCCAATTCTTCATCATTCTCATCACATCCTAAAATAAAAAAACCCTCGGCAAGGCCGAGGGTTCATATTTCAGTCGATATTCTTAAGCTTGACCTGTAGGTCCGCCAAAGTTCAAAGGAACTTGAGGGGGCTCATGGGTCTGCACATTCCCAAAGTTCTGCTCGTACCGAGCGACGTTCTCACCGAGTGCTTGAAGCAAACGCTTCGCATGCTCCGGCGTTAGAATCACTCGCGACTGAACTTTCGCTTTCGGAACGCCTGGCATCATTTGAATAAAGTCCAACACAAACTCCGTCGGGCTATGATTAATGGCGACCAAGTTGCTGTACACACCTTGTGCCATTTCTTCGCTCAACTCAATGTTGATTTGTTGTTGTTCGTTATTCTGTTCAGCCATTGCTCAATTATTCTACGTCTGCAGCCATTGTTTCCTGCATCTTCTCGTACTCTTCTTGAGAACCTACCACAGTGCTGCGGTATTTCTTCAAACCTGTACCTGCTGGAATCAAGTGGCCCACGATAACGTTTTCTTTCAAACCTTCTAGGGTATCCTCTTTCGCGTTTACAGCCGCCTCGTTCAATACCTTGGTCGTTTCCTGGAACGATGCCGCAGAGATGAAAGATTTCGTCTGCAATGAAGCACGAGTAATACCTTGAAGCACTGGTGAAGCTGTAGCTGGACGTGCATCACGCGCTTCTACTAACGCCTTATCCTCACGTGTCAAGATGCTGTTTTCATCGCGTAGATCACGAGCTGTAATGATTTGCCCCTCTTTCAAGTTGCTGCTCTCACCTGCATTCTCTACTACCTTCATTCCAAAGATTCTGTCGTTTTCTTCCATGAAATCAACTGCATGTACAAGGTTTCCTTCCAAGAATAATGTGTCACCATTGTCCTGAATTTGAACCTTACGCATCATCTGACGAACAATCACTTCGAAGTGCTTGTCGTTGATCTTCACCCCTTGCAAACGATACACCTCTTGGATTTCATTTACTAAGTATGCTTGAACTGCAGTAGGACCTTTGATGTTCAAGATGTCCGCTGGAGTAATTGAACCGTCAGAAAGCGGTGTACCTGCTTTCACAAAGTCATTCTCCTGAACTAGGATCTGCTTGCTCAAGTTGATTAAGTACTTCTTCACTTCACCAGTACGGCTCTCTATGATGATTTCGCGGTTACCACGCTTGATCTTACCGTAGCTCACGATACCATCAATAGCAGCAACAACTGCTGGGTTCGATGGGTTACGAGCTTCGAACAATTCTGTTACACGCGGAAGACCACCTGTAATATCCCCTGCCTTCGCACTTTTACGAGCGATCTTCACAAGAATCTTACCTGCTGCAATCTCTTCACCTTCTTCCACCATCAAGTGAGCACCAACTGGCAAAGTGTAGTGTTTCAACTCGTTGCCATCAGTATCCATTACTTGGATCGTAGGAATCAACTTACGGTTACGATTCTCAGAGATTACTTTATCCTGGAAACCAGTTTGCTCATCAATCTCCACCTTATAGGTAGTGCCCTGGATGATATCCTTATAAGCAATCTTACCCGCTGTTTCAGCAATGATTACAGCGTTATATGGATCCCATTGAACGATTTCGTCGCCTTTCTTAAGCTTAGCGCCGTCTTTTATTTTCAAGATACCACCGTAGGGGATATTGTTGGTCATTACCGTACGACCGGTCTTTACATCGATCAAACGCATCTCGCCAGTACGGCCAATTACGATGTTCTCACCGTTCTCGCCTTCTACTGTACGAACATCCTCTAGTTCAACTTTACCGTCAAACTTCGCTAAGATCTTGTTCTCTTCTGATACGTTACCTGCAGTACCCCCAACGTGGAAGGTACGTAGTGTCAACTGTGTACCAGGCTCACCGATCGACTGTGCAGCAATAACACCTGCACTATCACCCATCTGCGCCATCTTGTTCGTTGCCAAGTTGGTACCGTAACATTTCGCACAAATACCGCGTTTACTACCACAAGTTAGTGGCGAGCGAACTTCAACAATTTCAATAGGTGAAGGATCAATACGATTAGCTATTTCTTCAGTAATCAATTGACCTGCAGCCGCGTACAACTCATCCGTTAACGGATCTACAACATCTCCTAAAGAAACACGACCGATGATACGCTCAGCTAGCGACTCAACAATCTCTTCACTCTTCTTCAATGCACTCACCTCTAGACCACGAAGTGTACCACAATCGTCCTCGTTTACGACGACATCTTGTGCAACATCATGCAGACGACGAGTCAAGTAACCCGCATCGGCCGTTTTCAATGCCGTATCCGCAAGACCTTTACGTGCACCGTGCGTAGAGATAAAGTACTCAAGAATGGATAGACCTTCCTTAAAGTTCGAGATAATTGGATTCTCGATAATCTCACCACCTGAAGAACCTGATTTCTGAGGCTTGGCCATCAAACCACGCATACCAGAGAGCTGACGAATCTGCTCTTTAGAACCACGTGCTCCAGAATCAAGCATCATGTAAATAGGGTTAAAACCTTGACGGTCGTTGATCAACGTGCTCATCGCAGCTTGTGTCAAGCGCGCGTTCGTATTGGTCCAAACGTCAATTACTTGGTTGTATCGTTCGTTGTTGGTGATAAGACCCATGTTGTACGAAGCAAAAATGCCATCCACTTCTTCTGAAGCTTCTGCAATCAATGTAGCCTTCGCATCTGGAATACGGATATCATTCAAAGAGAACGATAAACCACCGCGGAATGCACGGCCGTATCCCATAGACTTAATATCATCCAAGAACTTAGCTGTCGTAGGAACATCTGTCTTCTTCAAGACGTTCGCAATAATTCCACGCAACGCTTTCTTCGTCAATACCTCATTGATGAATGGTACTTGAGCTGGAACTGCTTGGTTGAACAATACACGACCTACTGTCGTCTCGATGAATTCCATTTTCATAGATCCATCTTCTTGCTCTACGCGACCTTTGATTTTGATCAAGGCGTGAAGATCCACTGCACCTTCATTCAAAGCGATTTCAACCTCTTCAGGAGAGTAGAATACCATGCCTTCACCACGAACTGGCATTTCAGCTGTATTCTTCATTGGCTTGGTCATGTAGTACAGTCCCAAAACCATATCCTGTGAAGGAACCTGAATAGGAGAACCGTTTGCTGGGTTCAAAATATTGTGCGACGCCAACATTAGGATTTGAGCTTCCAAAATGGCTGCTGGCCCCAAAGGCAAGTGAACTGCCATCTGGTCACCATCGAAATCCGCGTTAAATGCCGTACACGCTAGCGGGTGCAATTGGATTGCTTTACCCTCTATAAGCTTCGGCTGGAATGCTTGGATACCCAAACGGTGTAGGGTCGGTGCACGGTTCAACAGTACCGGATGACCTTTCATCACGTTTTCTAGGATGTCCCAAACAACTGGGTCGCGACGATCGATGATCTTCTTACCTGACTTCACAGTCTTCACGATACCACGCTCGATCAACTTTCGTACGATGAACGGCTTGTAAAGCTCTGCAGCCATGTTCTTAGGAAGACCACATTCGTGTAGTTTCAATTCTGGACCAACGACGATTACCGAACGAGCCGAGTAATCCACACGCTTACCCAATAGGTTCTGACGGAAACGACCTTGCTTACCTTTCAATGAATCTGAAAGTGATTTCAAAGGACGGTTGCTCTCAGTCTTCACCGCAGACGACTTGCGCGTGTTATCGAACAAGCTATCTACTGATTCTTGAAGCATACGCTTTTCGTTTCTCAAGATCACCTCTGGTGCCTTGATTTCAAGAAGACGCTTCAAGCGGTTGTTACGGATGATTACACGACGGTATAGATCGTTCAAATCTGAAGTCGCAAAGCGACCACCGTCTAGCGGTACCAATGGACGTAGTTCTGGGGGAATCACCGGGACCACACTCATCACCATCCACTCTGGGTTGTTCTCAATACGTGAGTTTGCATCGCGCAAGCTCTCTACTACTGACAAACGCTTCAACGCCTCTTGCTTACGCTGCTGAGAAGTCTCTGTATTGGCCTTGTGGCGCAATTCGTAGGATAGAGAATCTAAGTCCAATTGGCCCAAAAGCGCTTGAACTGCTTCCGCACCCATCTTCGCGATGAACTTGTTAGGATCGCTATCCTCCAAGTATTGATTTTCAATTGGCAAACGCTCCAACGCATCCAAATACTCGTCCTCAGTCAAGAATTGCATGTGCGTGAGGGGATTACCTTCATTATCTACTGCATTACCTGCTTGAATAACCACGTAACGCTCGTAGTAAATAATCATATCAAGCTTCTTAGAAGGAAGCCCTAGTAGGTAACCAATTTTGTTTGGCAACGAACGGAAGTACCAAATGTGAACGACAGGAACCACCAAAGAGATGTGCCCTACACGATCACGACGTACTTTCTTTTCAGTCACCTCAACACCACAACGGTCACAAACAATACCCTTATAACGGATACGCTTGTACTTACCACAAGCACATTCGTAATCCTTAACAGGACCGAAAATACGCTCACAGAAGAGACCATCACGCTCAGGTTTGTGCGTACGGTAGTTGATTGTTTCTGGTTTCAAAACCTCTCCATGACTGTTTTCAAGGATGGTTTCTGGTGCGCTCAACGAGATTGTAATCTTGTTGAATGCGCTGTTTGTGTTTTTATCGCTTTTTCTAAGAGCCATAATGCGATTGTATTAAAACCCAAGGCCCGAAGACCTTGGGGATTATTCATGTATTAGTCCAACGTTACTTTTAGTCCCAATCCTTTCAATTCGTGCAACAATACGTTGAACGATTCAGGAATACCTGGTTGAGGCATACGCTCACCTTTAACGATGCTCTCGTAAGTCTTCGCGCGACCTACAACATCATCAGACTTCACAGTCAAGATTTCACGTAGGATATTGGCAGCGCCAAAGGCCTCCAATGCCCAAACCTCCATCTCACCGAAACGCTGACCACCAAACTGAGCTTTACCACCCAATGGTTGCTGTGTAATCAATGAGTAAGGACCAATAGAACGAGCGTGCATCTTATCATCCACCATGTGGCCCAGCTTCAGCATGTAAATAATACCTACTGTCGCTTTCTGATCGAATGGCTCACCTGTTCCACCGTCGTACAATTGTGTATGACCAAATTCTGGCAAGCCAGCTTCTGATACATAGCTTGAAATATCATCCAATGAAGCACCATCGAAAATTGGCGTAGCAAACTTCTTATCAAGCTTTCTACCTGCCCATCCCAATACTGTTTCATAAATCTGACCAATATTCATACGAGAAGGTACACCTAGTGGGTTCAATACGATGTCCACCGGAGTTCCATCTTCCAAGAACGGCATATCCTCATCACGTACAATACGAGCTACAATACCCTTGTTACCGTGACGACCTGCCATCTTATCACCTACTTTCAGCTTGCGCTTCTTAGCGATATAAACCTTGGCTAGTTTCATGATACCCGCTGGAAGCTCATCACCTACTGTAATAGCGAAGCGCTTACGACGGTATGCACCTTGAATATCATTCACCTTGATCTTGTAGTTGTGAATCAACGTATCGATCTTATCGTTACGGTCATCATCTGTGGTCCATTTACCACCTACAATCCGGCTGTAGTCTTCGATAGCGTTCAACGCCTTCAACGTAAACTTCGTTCCTTTTGGAATTACATCTTCGTTCAAGTCATTCGTGACACCTTGGCTTGTTTTACCGCTGACCAAGTTTGACAACTTAGAAACGAACACACCTTTCAACTCTGCCAATTCGGCTTCCATTTCTAGGTCTAGTTGTGCGATTTCTTCTTTGTCTTCTGCACGTTGACGCTTGTCTTTTACCAAACGAGTAAACAACTTCTTGTCAATCACCACACCACTCAAAGATGGAGAGGCTTTCAAAGAAGCATCCTTCACATCACCGGCCTTATCACCGAAGATGGCACGGAGAAGTTTCTCTTCCGGTGAAGGATCGCTCTCTCCTTTAGGTGTAATCTTACCGATGAGGATATCACCTGGCTTGATTTCAGCACCTACACGAATGATACCGTTTTCGTCGAGGTCTTTCGTCGCTTCTTCGCTTACGTTTGGAATATCAGCGGTCAATTCCTCTGTACCCAATTTCGTATCACGAACTTCCAATGAATACTCATCGATGTGTAAAGAAGTAAAGATGTCTTCACGAACTACACGCTCAGAGATTACAATAGCATCCTCAAAGTTGTATCCTTTCCAAGGCATGAACGATACCAACATATTACGTCCTAAGGCCAATTCACCTTTTTGAGTCGCATAACCTTCACAAAGTACCTGACCGGTGCTTACGCGGTCGCCTTTCTTAACGATTGGCTTGAGGTTGATGGTTGTTCCTTGGTTTGTCTTCTGGAATTTGACCAAATCATAGGTCTTAATATCCTCTTCGAAACTCACTTCGCGCTCCTCTTCTGAACGGTCGTAGCGAATCTTGATAGACTTAGAATCAACATATTCTACTGATCCTTCTCCTTCCGCGTTGATCAAAACACGAGAATCTGAAGCAACTTGACGCTCCAATCCGGTACCTACAATAGGTGCTTCAGGACGCAATAGTGGTACGGCCTGACGCATCATGTTCGATCCCATCAATGCACGGTTAGCATCATCGTGCTCTAGGAACGGAATAAGGGATGCAGAGATCGATGCAATTTGGTTAGGTGCGACGTCCATCAAATCGATAGTCGCAGGCTCCACAACTGGGAAATCGCCTTCTTCGCGCACTTTAACTCGGTCATTGATAAACGTACCGTCTGGGCTAATAGGTGCGTTTGCTTGTGCAATAACCTTTGCTTCTTCTTCCTCTGCACTTAAATAAACAGGTTCTTTCTCGACACTTACTTTTCCTTCCTCTACAGGACGGTAAGGAGTCTCGATGAATCCCATAGAGTTCACTTTGGCATAGACACAAAGTGAAGAGATCAAACCAATGTTTGGACCTTCTGGTGTCTCAATAGGACATAAACGGCCGTAGTGTGTATAGTGAACGTCACGAACCTCGAAACCCGCACGCTCACGAGATAGACCACCTGGTCCCAATGCAGAAAGACGACGCTTGTGCGTGATCTCAGACAATGGGTTGGTCTGGTCCATGAACTGGCTCAGCTGGTTTGTACCAAAGAAAGAGTTGATCACTGAAGACAAAGTCTTTGCATTGATCAAATCAATAGGAGTGAATACTTCGTTATCACGAACGTTCATGCGCTCGCGGATGGTACGCGCCATACGGGCAAGACCTACACCAAACTGGTTGGCCATCTGCTCGCCTACAGTACGTACGCGACGATTGCTCAAGTGATCGATATCATCGATCTCCGCTTTAGAGTTGATCAATTCAATCAAACGCTTGATGATTTCAATGATATCACCCTTCGTCAATACTTGAGAGTCCTCTTCACTTCCGTTATACAACTTCTTGTTCAAACGGTAACGACCTACTTCACCTAGTGAGTAACGTTGTTCAGAGAAGAACAACTTGTCGATGATACCTCGAGCAGTTTCCTCATCTGGTGGTTCAGCGTTACGCAACTGACGGTAAATGTGCTCAACAGCTTCTTTCTCCGTGTTTGTTGGGTCCTTCTGAAGCGTGTTGTGAATGATGGCGAAGTCTGAAGACTCGATATCTTCCTTGTGAAGAAGAATCATGCTTACCTCCGCATCCAAGATTTCATCGGTGTGCTCTTTGTCGAGAATCGTATCGCGGTCTAAAATAACCTCGTTACGCTCGATAGATACAACTTCACCAGTATCCTCGTCTACGAAATCTTCAATCCAAGTTTTCAAAACTCTCGCTGCCAACTTACGACCGATAGAGCGCTTCAATGAAGCTTTGCTTACTTTCACTTCTTCCGCAAGGTCGAAGATCTCCAAGATATCCTTGTCGCGCTCGTAACCTATGGCACGTAGTAACGTGGTTACAGGAAGCTTCTTCTTACGGTCAATGTAGGCGTACATCACTTGGTTGATATCCGTAGCGAATTCAATCCAAGATCCTTTAAACGGAATAATACGGGCTGAATAAAGTTTTGTTCCGTTCGCGTGGTACGATTGACCGAAGAATACACCTGGAGAACGATGCAACTGGCTTACAATGATTCTTTCTGCTCCATTCACGATAAACGTACCGCGTGGAGTCATGTATGGAATTGTACCTAGATACACATCCTGCACAATGGTTTCAAAATCCTCGTGCTCAGGATCTGTACAGTACAGTTTTAGTCTTGCTTTGAGGGGGACACAGAACGTCAAACCACGTTCAATACACTCGCGCTCTGAATAGCGTGGTGGGTCCACAAAGTAGTCTAGGAATTCTAGAACAAAATTGTTTCTAGAATCCGAAATAGGGAAGTTTTCAGCGAATACTCGGTGAAGACCTTCCGCAGATCTTTCTGATGGCTTCGTCTCAATCTGGAAGAAGTCCATAAAGCTCTTCAACTGGATGTCCAAGAAATCTGGAAAATCCGTCTTAATTGCGGTTGAAGAGAAGTTGATACGCTCCTTAGGAGCAATAACTTGGTTTACCATTTCAGCCCAAAATGTTAATTAAACACAAAAAGGTTTAGGTCTAAGGGGACCTCCCCAAAGACCTAAACCGGATAACCTAGCAGTCGATCAATTACTTGATCTCAACTTCAGCACCAGCTTCTTCAAGCTGCGCTTTCAAAGCCTCTGCTTCGTCTTTTGATATGCCCTCCTTCAATGCAGCAGGAGCGCCATCTACTTTTTCTTTAGCTTCTTTCAAGCCAAGTCCAGTCATTTCCTTAACAAGCTTAACTACGGCAAGTTTAGAACCACCAGCAGCTTTCAAGATTACGTCGAACTCAGTTTGCTCATCGCCACCGCCAGCTTCGCCGCCAGCTGCAGGACCCGCAACAGCTACTGCAGCAGCAGCCGGCTCGATGCCATATTCTTCTTTCAAGTAATCTGCCAATTCAGATACCTCTTTAACTGTCAAGTTTACTAGAGCATCGCCCAATTCTTTGATATCAGCCATTTTAGTAAAATTTAAAAGTTTAATACTTAATTAATTGTAAATAAAGGAATTACGCGTTGCGCTCTTCCAAGGTTTTAAGGAGACCAGCCAATGTGCCACCAGAGCTCTGAAGTGCAGAAACAACGTTCTTCGCAGGGCTTTGCAACAAAGTGATAACGTCACCAATCAACTCCTCTTTAGACTTGATAGCTGTGAGTATCTCTAGGTTTTCATCGCCTACATAAACGCTTTCCTCAATCCAAGCACCTTTCAAAACAGGCTTATCGCTCTTTTTACGGAACTCCTTGATGAGTTTCGCTGGAGCATTACCTGCTTCTGCAAGCATGATGCTAGTGTTTCCTTTCAATACACCATACAGTTCTTCAAAGTCTTTCTCTGAAGCCTCCATGGCTTTGCGTAGCAATGTGTTCTTAACCACATTCAACTTGATACCTTTACCAAAGCTCGCTCTGCGCAAGCTAGAAGTTGTATCAGCATCTAGAGCAGCAATATCTGCCAAGTAGATAGTTGGTGCTTGGTTAAGTACAGCTGTTAGTTCTTCAATCTGAATAAGTTTCTCTTCTCTTGTCATGATGCTTACTCTTTAATTATGAAACTGATTTAGCATCTACTGCAATACCAGGAGACATTGTAGAAGACATATACACAGACTTCATGTACGTTCCCTTCGCCGCTGATGGCTTGAGTTTGTTCAAAGTCTTAATCAATTCTTCAGCATTCTCTTGGATCTTAGCAGCATCAAAAGAAACTTTACCAATTGCAGCGTGAACAATCCCGTAACGATCCACTTTAAAGTCGATCTTACCGGCTTTCACTTCACCAACGGCTTTAGCTACGTCCATTGTAACAGTACCAGACTTTGGGTTTGGCATCAAGCCACGAGGACCTAATACACGACCCAACGGTCCTATTTTACCCATTACAGAAGGCATGGTTACAATGACATCAATGTCAGTCCAACCGCCTTTAATTTTCTCGATGTATTCATCAAGGCCCGCGTAATCTGCACCAGCTGCTTTAGCTTCTTCTTCCTTATCAGGAGTAACCAAAGCCAAAACTCTAACGCTTTTACCTGTACCGTGAGGAAGGCTCACCACACCACGAACCATCTGGTTCGCTTTACGTGGATCAACACCCAAACGCACAGCTAAATTGATAGAAGCGTCAAACTTCGTGCAGTTCACCTCTTTTACAAGGGCTGCCGCTTCGCTAACTGAGTATACTTTACCCTTTTCGAGTTTAGCGAGCGCGTTTTTCATGTTTTTCGTCAATTTTGCCATTGCTTCAAACTTTTAATTAAAACGGCTTCTCGCCTATTACAGTAATACCCATACTTCTTGCAGTACCAGCAATGATTGACATCGCTGATTCTATTGTAAAACAGTTCAAATCAACCATTTTATCCTCTGCAATCTTGCGAATAGCGTCCCAAGTAACTTTAGCAACTTTATTACGGTTAGGCTCTGACGATCCCTTCTTAATCTTAGCAGCTTCCATCAACTGAACTGCCGCAGGAGGAGTCTTAACGATGAAGTCGAATGATTTATCAGCATACACTGTAATCACCACAGGCAGAATCTGACCCATTTTCTCTTGAGAACGGGCATTGAACTGCTTACAGAACTCCATAATATTGACACCTGCAGCACCCAAAGCTGGACCTACTGGAGGAGAAGGGTTAGCTTGGCCACCACGGACCTGAAGCTTCATTACTTTACTAACCTCTTTTGCCATTTCTTGTTTCTACTATTTAGCGTTGTTGTTGCGGCCGTTTCTCTAGTGGAAGCATGAAAAACGAACCTATATATAGTCTCACATCTATATCATTATAATTTCTCGACTTCCGTAAAGCCAAGTTCAACAGGAGTCTTACGACCGAAGATTTTTACACTAACCTCCAGTTTTTGTTTCTCCTCATTGATTTTTTCAATGGTCGCATCAAACGTGCTGAACGGTCCATTGATAACTTTTACTGTTTCTCCCACTGTAAACGGGATGATCAGCATTACGGCATTCTCTGCCTCTTGATCCACCTGTCCAAGCAAACGCGCTACTTCAGAGGCACGCATGGGCGACGGATCACCTCCTTTAATGTTGGCCAAAAAACCAATAACATTCGGAAGGTTTTTAATCATGTGGCCCACTTCACCCGTAAGTGTAGCCTCCACATACATGTATCCAGGAGTTTTTGTTTTTTCCTTGATAACTTTCTTACCGTTGCGCACCTGAACAACTTTCTCCATAGGAATCACTACTCGTCCTACCAAGTCACTCATACCTGCATGAGCCATTTCCTTCTCAATGTAGGTTTTAGTCTTGTGTTCTTGTCCGCTGACGGTACGAAGCACGTACCATTTCATTCCTGAATCTGACATGCTTATCCAAATATTTCGTAAACGAACTCAAGTGCGGTCGAGATCGCTTTATCCATACCAAAAACTACGAGAGAAAAAATAATCGTTCCTACAATCACTAATGTTGTACTCTTTTGCAATTCAGTCATTGTTGGCCAAGAAGACTTCACCGCAAACTCTTGCCAAGACTCTTGTATACTGGTAATAATTTTACTCATTTTTTCACTTCTTTGCACGGGCACAAGGATTCGAACCCTGATCAACGGTTTTGGAGACCGCTATTCTACCATTGAACTATGCCCGTATGTAGGCAGAAAGGCACCCCCTAAAAAGGAGGCACCTTAACTACCAATTATCTTATCGAGTATTACTCGATGATCTCAGTTACCTGACCCGCACCTACGGTACGACCACCTTCACGGATAGCGAAACGTAGACCGTTGTTAACAGCAACATTTGCAATCAATTCAACGGTGATGCTCAAGTTATCTCCGGGCATTACCATTTCAACACCGTCTGGTAGGTGAATCTCACCTGTTACGTCAGTTGTACGCAAGTAGAACTGTGGACGGTATTTGTTGTGGAATGGAGTGTGACGACCACCTTCTTCTTTTTTCAAGATGTAGACCTCAGCCTTGAACTTCTTGTGAGGAGTGATTGAACCTGGCTTACAGATTACCATACCACGACGAATTTCAGACTTTTCGATACCACGTAGAAGGATACCAACGTTATCACCAGCTTCACCAGTGCTCAAGATCTTACGGAACATCTCAACACCAGTAATTGTAGAAGTCAATTTTTCGTCACCGAAACCAATGATTTCAACTGCTTCACCAGTGTTTGCGATACCAGTCTCGATACGACCAGTAGCTACAGTACCACGACCAGTAATAGAGAATACATCCTCGATAGGCATCAAGAATGGCTTATCACGATCACGCTCTGGCTCTTCGATCCACTCGTCAACAGCTGCCATCAATTCCATGATAGTATCAACCCACTTCTGCTCTCCGTTCAAACCACCTAGGGCAGAACCTTGGATCACTGGAGTGTTATCACCATCGTATTCGTAGAAAGAAAGTAGATCACGCACTTCCATGTCTACTAATTCCATCAATTCTTCATCATCAACCATATCAGCCTTGTTCAAGAACACGACGATACGTGGAATACCTACCTGACGACCCAAAAGGATGTGCTCACGAGTTTGTGGCATAGGACCATCAGTAGCAGCAACTACCAAGATAGCACCGTCCATCTGAGCAGCACCAGTTACCATGTTCTTCACATAATCCGCGTGACCTGGACAGTCAACGTGAGCGTAGTGACGATTTGCAGTTTCGTACTCTACGTGTGAAGTGTTAATAGTAATACCACGCTCTTTTTCTTCAGGAGCGTTATCAATTGAATCGAATGATCTCAATTCTGACAAACCAGCATTAGCCAACACAGTAGTGATGGCTGCAGTCAAAGTTGTCTTTCCGTGGTCAACGTGACCAATTGTACCAATGTTCAAGTGAGGCTTGGTACGTACAAAATTCTCTTTTGCCATGATTAGCGATTATTAAATATATAAACAGTGTAAAGATTCACATTTCATTTAGAGCCAATGACGGGAATTGAACCCGTGACCTCTTCCTTACCAAGGAAACGCTCTACCCCTGAGCTACATCGGCTTAGCCTGGAGCGGAAGACGGGATTCGAACCCGCGACCCTCAGCTTGGAAGGCTGATGCTCTACCAACTGAGCTACTTCCGCGGTTGTGGGGGGAGCAGGATTCGAACCTGCGAAGGTTTCCCAACGGATTTACAGTCCGTCCTCGTTGGCCGCTTGAGTATCCCCCCCCGGTAATGCACCCACCTCACTTTAAATAGGTGCAAATTATTGAGCCGGTAGACAGATTCGAACTGACGACCCCGAGATTACAAATCACGTGCTCTGGCCAACTGAGCTATACCGGCTTTTAATGTCAAAGACCTTCCGTCCCTAAAACGGACTGCAAATGTAGTAAAGAGATTGATACCGACAATACCTAGTAAAAAAAAAGTGAAGGCCTTTTTACCCTCACTCTTATTATTCATCTTATGACCTGAATTTCTTGGCCTTAGCCACGAAGTTTGGTCTTGTATTTTTTGAGCTGTCGTATGATCACATCAACAGCCAAATCTGCGGCTTCCTCGAATGACTTCTTTTCTTTCGTAACAATGATCTCGCTACCCGGAATAGACATTCGCATCTCAACAATCTTATTCGCTCTTAAATGGTTGTTATCCACTTTAAGGAACACCTCCGTACTAATGGTTCGGTCATAAAAGTGTGTGGTCTTTTGCAAGCGGTCCTTAATGAAGTTGAGCAACTTGCCATCTGCTTTGAAATTTACAGATTGAATATTCACTGTCATAGCGCTAAAAATTTATGACCCCTTAGGGTGGGCCTGGTTATACACTTTGACAAGCTCCTCAAACGTACTCGTTGTATACACTTGCGTCGAACTCAAACTTTCGTGGCCTAATAACTCCTTAACCGTGTTAATGTCCACTCCTGCATTTAAGAGGTGCGTGGCATACGAATGCCGAAGCGTATGAGGATTTTTGTCCACCACCGTTGTGGTTCCTTTAAGGTAAAATAAAACCCGGTTATAAACAAGCTGCGGATAAAGCTTTTTGCCCTTGGGCGTCAATAAAAGCTCGGGGTCTTTTGCTGGGGCCAATTGTGCCCTGCGTTTCATATATAAATCGAAATACGAAGCAATACTCTTTGGAATTGGTATCTGGCGTTCCTTATTGCGCTTACCCATGACACGAACCGTCTGTCGGGACCAATCGAAATCTGTGGACCGAAGGGAAATAAGTTCTGATTTTCGCAAACCCAGTCCATAAAGAAGTAAAAGCATTAATTGGTCCCTAGAACCGACAAAATCATCCTCGAATCGATCTTCATCGGTGAATAAAGCGTTCAAATCTTCCCGCGGCACACTCATCACTACCTTCTTTGGCGTTTTCAAACTGCGAACATGCTCAACCGGGCTTTGGATAATATGGCCTTCGCGGATGCCCCATTTGTAAAACGAGCGTAAGGTGCTAAGCATACGGTTCACACTTCGAGGCGTGATACCCTGTTTACTGCGCCAAATCACAAATCGCTTGGCATGTTGTAAGGTCGCTTTGAACAATGAGACTTCGGCTTCCGTGACTAGGTAATCTGACCAGCGCACTAATTCCTTCTCATAAGCCAATAAGGTGTGGTCGCTGAAACGCTTCTCCGTTTGGAGGTAGGTGAGGAATTGGGTTATGTAGTCGGACTCTTGCATCAGTGAAGGAAAGGTAAGCCGCTACTTGGGTAAAAACAAAAAACCCAGCCGAAGCTGGGTTTTTCTCTAAGTATTTAAGAAGCACTTATTCTTGTTCTGCTTGACGCAAACCTTGAACATAAGCCGCTTTTTCATTCATTCGACGCTTAGCTTCGGTCGGTTTCGTATGGTAACGATCTTTACGAAGCTTACGGACTACGCCCGTTGAGCTGTGTTTTCTCTTGTAACGCTTTAGAGCGCGTTCGATAGATTCACCTTCTTTAACATTAATTACGAGCATAGTAACACCTCCTTTCTTTGTGGGCTGCAAATGTAAGCGGATTTTCTTATTCGCTGATATAAAGTTTAAAAAAATCAATCTCTGTAGAATCCCAAGAATCCCATGTGGCCAATTCTTCCCAGGTCACCACCCCAAAACTCTCACGGTAGAAAACGATTTGCTTGACTTGGGAATACCGAAACCCAGGAACTTCTAATAGAGAATCCATAGGACTATTGTTCAAAGACCAACGAGGCGGTCCTGCACGTACTAATAAAAAATCATCCCAGCGTTCGTCCCAACCTCGATCGAAAGGAAATAAAATTTTTAACTGATCTAGAGTCGCTATGCTCCCCCATTTCTCACGCTCTCGCAGGATTGATTTGGCACCCCAAGGTCCGATTCCTGGAATATCGATAAGGTCAAGGCTATCGGCCTGATTGATGTTTACCGGTGAAACAATCTTTGGTACGGGTATAGACCGTGAACGGAAAATAGGTGTTGGTGCAGGCTTTACTTCTGGGGTTGTAAAATCAAAAGCACCTGCATAAACCCATAATGAATCCATCCCCGGAATTTCCAAAAGGGCTTCCTTAGAGGTGAGGAACCATTGCCGGTTGCGGCGAAATTCCAATGATTTTTTCGCGTTCACCGTAATGGGGAGAGTTGTAATAGCTAGGGAATCCAAAAAGTTGATACGGAGCGGCTCTGAATTTTGGTTCCACCACAGCTTGAAGAAATTTTCGCGGGCTTCTTCCCGTTTGGATTGTGGAAAAAGCCAAATGCAAGCAGCCATTATGGCCGACAGCATCAATAATGCAGTGCGTTGTAGTTCTTGGAGCACGGGGTAGGTTTTCTTTTAAAATTGGGCCCTACCCGAGCGATCTCCAAATAATGTTAAGATCTAAAAGTTACGAACCTATCTAGGATCAGTGTCGTTCTCCCTGAATGAATCTGGTTCAGATTTCGCAGGTGTCTTCAATACTTTACGAAAGAAGTAAATGGTCACTCCCAAGACAGTGCCTTGGGTCAAAATGATCATGATTAAGGCTGATGTGGTCATGAGGATGCGTTTTGTTTACGGCGGTTAGAGGCTACTTTCACCATGGCTACAAGTGCGAAGAAACAAGCCAACAAGAAGAATCGGCTCATATCTACGTAGAACATGTTGGTGAAATGACCGTCGGCCACCCATTGTACTCCGGTGTTGATGTGGAAGATCTGATTAATAATGCTATCATTCGCCCAAGGCCAGCCTTGTCCACTAAAGAGGGAATTGAAGGCCTTGGACCAATCGGACAATTCTCCATTCAAAGGTTTGAACAATGAAGTGAGGAAAATGATTCCGATAAAGAGTGGCGTGACGTATTTAATAATAGGACGATAGATGCGCGGGACCTTCATATCAGCACCGTCGGTGATTTCCTTCCAGCCTTTGTCCATGCCGAAAACCCATGCGAAGAGAATGACCTCCGCCAGGGCGAAGATTACAAGGCTCACCGTCCCTGTCCAATAATCGTATTCGTCGAAGACCCCTTTTTCAAAGAAGAGGATGGTCGGCAATCCCATGGCCAGGATGGCAATACCTAAGAGTATGGCACTGCGGTTCTTGCTCCAGCCGAACTCGTCTTGAACGAAGCCCATCCATGGCGTACCCATGGCCAGCGAAGAGGTAATTCCCGCAAAGAACAACAAACCGAACCATGCGACCCCGGCGATGACCGCTAGGACACTGCCCCATTGGTCGAAGAGGAACGGCATGGTCTTGAACGCCATCATGAAGCCGGCATTATCTACTACCCAATCCAAGCCGAGGTATCCTACTGCAATGGGGATTACTACGGCAGAACCTAGGACGATCTCCACAAAACCGTTCATCCATCCTGCAGACATGGCGTTCAGAGCGATATCGTCTTTTTGTTTTAGGTAAGAGCTGTAACAGTGAATGGTTCCCATCCCTACACTCAAGGTGAAGAAGATCTGGCCTGCTGCTGCCAACCAAATTTTTGGATTTGCAAGGGTGGTGAAATCAGGCTCCCACAAGAAGTTCAATCCCACGAAGGTGGAACAATCTTCACAGCGACCGGTAGAACCGGTAGTCCAAGACATAATGGCGAGGAAGGCCCCGAAGCCTATGAGCAATGGCATGGCAATTTTTGCCACTTTTTCAATACCCGCGCTAAGGCCGCGTGAAAGAATGTAGATGTTGATAGTCAAAGTAACTAAGAAGGCGAGTAATGCCCACACCGGAAAATTGATGCCTGAGCCAAGATCAACGTAGCCGTTGAAGAAGGAATCTAGCGCATCTAAGTCCATACCTAAGAAATCGCCTTTGAGGGATTTGAGGGTATAGGTCAAGGTCCAGCTTTCGATGTAGGTATAGTAGGCCATCACCCCCATGTTGGTGAAGATTCCGAATACGCCGAAGTATTTCCAAAAACGCTTGTGCGTCATGTTGTCCAAAATGAAGGGGGTGCTGTGATCACCGAATCGGCCACCGAATCTACCCATCGCCCACTCTACCCAGAGCAATGGAATCCCCATGAGCAGGAAGCTAACGAGGTAAGGGATGATGAACGTTCCACCGCCGTTTTGAACGGCTTGAACGGGGAAACGCAAAAAGTTACCGAGACCTACGGCATTTCCTGCCATAGCGAGGATGAGACCAACGCGTGAGCCCCAAGATTCTGTTGTGTTCGACATGCTCCTTCCGGATTCGTTTAGAGTGAGTCCCGAAAATAGTGGAAAGCGCTATACTTGGCAAATATCAGACTACAATCCTGCCTGCTGTGCGATGATTTCGAGTGCTTCGGGGAACGTGTGCGGCGCGTAGCCCAATTCCTTTCGTGCTTTGCTAATATCAAAACCCGTTATTGGCGGGCGTTTGGCGGGCTGATTCAAGGTGGTGCTGTCCACGCGCGTAACCGAATCCATGGAGAGGTTGAAGTGCTGCGCTACTTGGCCAACGAGCTCGTAAATGGACATGAAGTCCGGTCCGGAGATGTTGAAAACGCCTTGAGCTCTTTGATCCGCGGCCAATAAAGCGCCCTGCGCAAGATCTTCGGCGAGTGTTGGTGTACGGAATTGGTCATCCACCACATTGATGGCTTGGCCTTCTTCCAATGCGCCTTTGGCCCAGAGCACAATGTTGCTGCGGCTCAGGTCCTCGGCCATCCCGATCACCAGTACCGTTCTTAAAATGCTAAAGGAAGGCAGTTGCTCGACAATTTTTTCCGCTTCAAGCTTGGTCCAGCCGTAGTGACTGACCGGGTTCGGCTCCGCCTCTTCCTTATACGGGCCATCCTTCCCGTCGAAAATAAAATCCGTGCTGATGTGCACCAGGTGAGCGCCTACCTGCTGGGCCGCTTCGGCCATGTGGCGCGTGCCCTTGACATTCATCAATGTTGCTTGCTCAGGATGCAGTTCGCATTCGTCCACGTGCGTCATTGCCGCACCGTGAATGATCACATCCGGCTGAAACTCTCCCACTACTCGCAACACATCCTCGCGGTCGGTGATGTCCATCGAAGCGTAGGCCGCCGTTCCCATGTTTTGGGTTCTGTTCTCTCCACGAGAGGTCGCCATGAACTCGTGTTGAAGAAAAGTCCGTGTTGCGTGACTGATCTTTTGACCGAGGAGGCCGTTCGAGCCAGTGTAGAGAATTTTCATGGATTGGAGTTTGGACAAAATTACCGCGTTTGGGCTGAGAACCATTTACGCAACGCTCGAATTTCATCGTCATTGCCCAGTACATACAATTTTGAATGTGGGGCCAATTGCATGTCGGGCGATGGATTCACCTTCAATGCTCCGCTTTCGTCTACATAGCCAATAACCGTGCAGCCTGTCTCTTGGCGGATTTGGAGGTCTTTGATATTCTTCGAACCCTCGGATTCTGGCAGCTCGTCCACCTCTATTTCTTCAATATTTGTCGCGCTGGATCCTCCCACACTCAGGTGATCGAGGAAGTTCATCACACCCGGATTCATCAGGTTGTGCGCGAGGTGTGCCCCACCGACCAAGTTTGGACTGACGGTGTAGTCCGCGCCCGCGGCAAGGAGTTTTTTCTCGGTACTCTCGGTATTCGCGCGGGCGCCAATTTTCAGCGCCGGATTGAGCTGGCGTGCACTAATGACCACGAAGAGGTTGTCCGTATCCGAGGCTAGGGCGGCGATGAGGGAGCTGGCCTTCGCAATATTCGCCTTCTCCAAAATTTCATCAGCCGTAGCATCCCCAATAATGAGAAGGGCACCGGCCAGTTCTTCTTTGTATCTCTCTGCACGTTCGGCATCTTGTTCGATAATGACCACTTGGGCCTTGTAGGAAAGAAGACGATCCACCACTTGGCGCCCATTTCTCCCCAAACCACATACGATTACATGTCCTGCTAACTTTTCCACCTTCCGTTCTAATCTTTTGGTTTTGACATACTGCTGAACACTTCCGTCAAGCGCTAATTGGGCCAGTAAACCTGCCCCAAAAGCAAAGGTTCCAAAGCTGCCTACGATCAGGGCAATGGTAAACCAAGTACCTGCCGTACTCAACGGCCGCACCTCATTAAAGCCAACGGTACTCACGGTTTGAATGACCATATAAAACGCCTCCAACCACGAATAGGATTCGATGTAGCGGTATCCCACAGTCCCCGCCAACAAAATGAAGGAAAATACTGCGAATGCTTTTCTAAGGCTATGGAACGGATTGTTCATCTCCTTAAAGGTAGCCTAAAGCTCTATTAAATAATGATAGTAAGAATGCTTACTTTGAACAATCACTTGGTCTTTTTCAAGCCGTATTGGGCTTCATAAAAGGCGGCAATCTCTGAGTACGGGCCGTATTTGTGCTGCTCAGGCGAGAAATCGTCTGACCAAGGACCGTATGGCGTTGACATTGGTTTGAGCGTTCGGTCTGGAAAATCTGCTTCGGCGTTCGCTTTAATGGGGCGGTCAAAACTATTGATATACCCTGCCACATCAAAGGCTTCTTCGTCCGTCAACAATGGCTCATCAGCAGTGGTCCCAAGCGGCATATTGCCTTTAATGAACTGTGCTGCCGTCAACACGCGGTGCATACCGGCACCGTGATTGTATGAATCTGGACCCCAAAGCGGTGGATAAGTGTATCCGTTGCTGCCTGGCTCGCGTTCCCCTTGACCATCTTCCTTATGACAAAGTTGACAGTGCTGCACATATACATCCTTGCCATGCTTCAAGTCCACTCCGCGATCTGGATAAGTAATGGAGAGGAACTTGTTGCCCTTGACTTTTTCTCCGCGCGGTTTATCGTAGCTCAACCATTCCATGTAGGCAACCATCGCTTCTAATTCATCGCTCTCTAAAGGAAGTGGCTTACCGTTCATGGAACGCTGCATACAGCCATTGATACGCTCTTCGATGGTTCCTTCTTTGTTTTCGCGACCGCGGAACTGAGGGAATTGGCTAGGTACTGTAACGAATGGCGCAGCAAAGGGCTTTCCTCCACCGTCGAGGTGACAGGAAGTACAGTTTAGGTTGTTTCCAGCGAAAGGGGTTTCACTATTTGGGCCCAAGTGGTCCGCAGTTTCCGTGATGAGTTTTCTACCCCAAGCTACCTGCTCATTGGTCGCCGGGTTCAAGAAATCTACATTTTCAAAGGCCTTATAATCCCATGGCACATTAGGTGCAGCCTCGGCTATGGCCGGATAGTTCGTCGGCTCTGGTACATTTTTGGAAATGGTCCAAATTGCGAAGATCACAATCAAGCCAAAGAAGAAAGTCTGCATCGCCTTCCCCATCTGACCGATGAGGTTGGCGAGCTGAAATTTTCTATCCTCTGGAAGTTGCTTCATATCCATGGAGGACAGGGATTAGTGTGGAAGTTTTTTACGAACCAATCCGTATACAAAGGTTCCCAGGATAGCACTGACCAGCACGACAACGTAACCGCCGTATCCTGCACCGATATTTACTACAATTGGACCTGGACAAGCACCACTAAGTGCCCAACCTAGACCAAAGATTGTGCCGCCAAGCAAGTAGCGCCAAATGCTCCAATTCTTAGGCTTAAATTCAATAGGAGCCCCAGAAAAATCTTTTGCATTTTTCCTTTTCATAAACCAAACCATTGGCACACCTAAAGCCACCGCTAATCCAATGATTCCATACATGTGGATGGATTGGAAACGGAACATTTCCTGAATGCGGTACCAAGAAGCTGCTTCACTCTTGAACATGATGATTCCGAAGAACACACCGGCTAGTAAAAATTTAAGATTCTTCATGACTTAGTAAATTAAAGGGAACAAGAAATGAGTCATGGCCAATCCACCGATGAAAAAGCCTACTACCGCCAACAAAGAAGCTGGCTGCAGATTCGAAATACCAGAGATGGCATGCCCGCTGGTACATCCACCGGCATAACGTGCTCCGAATCCTACCATAAAACCACCCGCTATGAGGATCAATAGACTGGTGGTATCGCTTATAGCATCCCAAGAGAATTGGCTCGCGGGAACGAAACCTAATGATTCTTTGGTCTTTTCTAGTTCTAACACACCAAAATCCTTTAAATCAGAAATTGTAGCATCCGAAATAGCCACACTATAGTTTTCCGGGGAAAGGAAGTTCAATGCAATATACCCACCGACTCCAGCACCAACTAGGAACATTAAATTCCAGCTTTGTTCCTTCCAATTAAATTTGAAAAAGGGCGCGACTTTATCGGCGCCACACATCGTACATATAGTACGCAAGTTGCTCGAAAAGCCGAAGCTCTTCCCGAAGTATAGCATGATCCACATTACCAGCGCTATCAAAGCGCCGCTTACGTACCACGGCCAAGGTTCCATAATCCAATCCATGATTAAAAAATTAAGTTAAACAAGTTTACAAGGTCGAAGGACATACATAATCCGATACATTCAAACCAGCTTCTTTAATTGCTTTGAAACCACCCGCAACATCCACCATGTTGTGGTATCCTCGTGCTTTTAGAATAGAGGCTGCAATTACAGAACGGTAACCACCCGCACAGTGCACGTAGAAGGTACCCTCTTGTGGTACAGAAGCTAATTGATCGTTGAAATAGTCTAGCTCTACGTTTACGGCATCTACAACATGTTCGCTCAAATATTCACCTTTCTTACGAACGTCAACGATGGTCGCGCCTTCAATGCCTTTCAGTTCTTCAGCAGTTACTTGATCCAAGGTATCCACATCCTTACCGGCTGCTTTCCAAGCATCAAATCCACCATCCAAAAATCCTATTGAATTATCATATCCTACTCGAGATAGACGGGTCACTACCTCCTCTTCTCTCCCTGGATCTGCAATGATCAAAATAGGCTGATTGATATCAAGAATCAACGCACCTACCCACATCGCAAAGCTACCGTCGATACCGATGAAAATGGATTGAGGAACAAACCCATGAATGAAGGTCTTTTGATGACGAGTATCCAGAACCAAAGCTTCTGTTTCGTTCGCAGCGGCTTCAAAAGCATTTGGAGATAATGGACGTAGCCCTTTCTCCATTACCTTATCCAAGCTCTCGTATCCCATCTTATTCATGCGAACGTTTTCTGGGAAGTAAGCCGGCGGAGCACTCAGGCCGTCCGTGACCTCGGCCACAAAGTCTTCTTTCGTCATATTAGCGCGCAACGCATAGTTCGTAGCTTTTTGATCACCAATAGTGCCCACAGTTTCCTTCGACATATTCTTACCACAAGAAGAGCCTGCACCGTGACCAGGGTACACAATCACCTCATCCGCCAAGGTCATGATTTTCTTGCGCAATGAATCGTAAAGGATTCCTGCCAAGTCCTCTTGTGTCATCGTAGCCGCTTTTTGCGCCAAATCTGGACGACCTACATCTCCGAGGAACAATGTATCACCTGAGAAGATCGCGTGGTCTTTACCACTCTCATCTTTCAATAAATAGGTAGTACTCTCCATAGTGTGACCTGGAGTGTGCAAGACGTGAATTTCTACATCACCTACCTTGAGTACTTCACCGTCTGTAGCCACATGACAGTCAAATTTCGTGTTTGCCGTTGGCCCGTATACAATTTTTGCACCCGTCTTTGCAGCTAGGTCGAGGTGACCAGAAACGAAATCTGCGTGGAAGTGTGTTTCCAAAATATATTTGATTGTCACGCCGTCCTTTTCAGCACGATCCATATATGGCCCTACTTCGCGAAGTGGGTCAATGATCACAGCTTCTCCATTAGAAGCGATGTAGTAGGCTCCTTGTGCCAAACATCCAGTGTAAATCTGTTCTACTGTCATGATTCTGAATTTTAGTTCACTTTGTTCTTACAATTGTTTTCCTATAATGTAGATAGCCATCAAAAGGACGAACCATCCAAAGCCTTTCTTCAACTTTTTACCATCGATAAACTTGGCCAAATAAATCCCTATAAAGATACCAACTACTGCAATTGCAGTAACTGATAAAAGTAAGGTCCAATCTATTTCTAAATCCGGACGTCGCACATCTCCAATAAATCCGATGAGACTCTTCGCTGCAATGATCAACAAAGATGTACCTACCGCTTCTTTCATTGGAATCTTAGCGAACAATACCAAGGCCGGGATTATCAAAAATCCTCCGCCAGCACCCACAATACCCGTCAACACCCCTACGACCGCACCTTCTGCAATGATAGCCGGTACATTGAACTGAGGCTCCGTCTCAACTTCACTGTCTTCGACCTCTTTGCGCTTGTTGCGAATCATACTCACAGAAGCCGCAAGCATTACCAACGCAAAGAAAATCATGATGGCGATGTCTTTGGTAAGCAAAAACTCACCAATGGTTAAAATCTCATCGGGAATTTGTGGCACGATAAAAGCTCGCGTCACATAAACGGCAATAAATGCGGGAATAGTGAACACTATTGCTGTCTTGTAATTCACATTACCTATTGAAGCATTGCGAATTCCACCGACTAAAGCCGTCGTACCCACAATAAATAATGAATATGCCGTGCTCAATTCAGCAGGAATCCCAAACAAGTACACCAACACGGGCACTGTTAAAATGGAGCCACCCCCGCCAATAAGGCCTAGTGAAATTCCGATGAAAATCGATGCTACATATCCGATAATGTCCATTCTGTCCGATTTAGTACCCCAAATTTCAAGAATCTAAAACGAACGAGGTGTGACTCAGCGCACACTAGAACAATATGGCTGACATTTCTTCCTGAAGCTCCCTTGCAGCCTGGCCTGCGGCCACCGAAAAATCCTCTCCATTACTCTGATAAATGATGCCACGGGTACTATTCACGAGTACACCGTAGTCCTTATTCGTCGCTTTTTCGAGTACATCCTTTAATGAGCCGCCTTGCGCGCCCACTCCAGGTACTAAAAAAAATGATTCCGGTGCCGCGGCACGAACTTGTTCTAAATATTCAGTTTTGGTAGCACCAAGCACGAACATTAATTGGTCCGGTGTCGCCCATTCCTGTGCCTTGCGCACCACATTCTCAAACAAGGACACCCCATTTTCGTCCTTGATGAATTGGAAATCAAAAGCACCTTGATTCGATGTCAATGCTAGTAGAATGACCCATTTACCATGGTAGGCCAGAAACGGGCTTACGCTATCCACCCCCATATAAGGAGCCACAGTCACGCTATCAAATTCGAAGGCATTAAAAAATGCATCGGCATACATCTTAGACGTATTGCCAATATCACCGCGTTTGGCATCGGCAATAGTAAAGACCTCAGGATACGATTCATTCAAATAGTTGATAGTCTTCTCCAAGCTTTGCCAGCCTTTCACGCCATAGCTTTCGTAAAACGCAATATTAGGTTTATACGCCACGGCATAATCAGCTGTAGCATCAATGATGGCTTTATTAAAGGTAAAAATGGGGTCCGATTCCTTCAACAAGTGCGGCGGAATCTTACTCAAGTCCGTATCCAGACCAACACAAAGTACGCTGCGCTTCTTCTCTATCTGTGCTACCAATGCTGCCTTGTCCATATCAATAGGTACTCCCCTCTTTTAACTTCTCGGCGTTTTCCGCCATGTGAAGTTCGTCAATAAATTTCTGAATGTCCCCATTCATCACATCCCCAAGGTTATAGGTCGTCAGCCCAATTCTATGATCAGTTACCCTCCCTTGTGGATAGTTATAGGTACGAATCTTAGCCGAGCGGTCTCCCGTACTGACCATCGTTTTACGCTGAGCAGCCTGCTCTTCTTGCTTCTTCTTGAATTCCAGATCATACAACCTAGAGCGCAATACCTTCAAGGCTTGTTCGTAGTTCTTGTGTTGTGAACGACCATCTTGACACTCCACCACCAAACCCGATGGCAAGTGCGTCAAACGAACGGCACTTTCTGTTTTATTTACGTGCTGTCCCCCCGCACCTTGTGAACGATAGGTATCTTTCTTCACATCTTTCATATCAAGATCCACATCCACATCTTCCGCCTCAGGCAATACCACTACAGATGCCGCTGAAGTATGGACACGACCCTGGCTTTCCGTCGCAGGAACGCGCTGTACACGATGCACACCACTCTCGTATTTCAAAATGCCGTACACGCCTTCACCGCCCACTTCAAAAGCAACTTCCTTAAAGCCACCGGCAGTCCCTTCGTTCACGGTAATGACGTCCATGGACCAGCCACGCTGTTCCACATAACGTTGATACATACGGAACAGATCCCCGGCAAAAATCGCTCCCTCATCACCACCTGCACCTTGACGAATCTCAACCAAAGCGTTTTTATCGTCTTCAGGATCTTTCGGGATGAGTAACACTTTTATATCCTCTAGTAACGCTTCAAAGGCAGGCTCCAACTCTTCGAGTTCCATCTTCGCCATTTCTTTGAAATCTGGGTCCGATTCTTCTTTAAGCACCGCCTTCGCTTCTGCAATACGGCTCTCTATCTCAATAAACTGCTCGCGCGCCTCGACAATAGGCTTGAGGTTCTTGTATTCTCTGTTCAGTAATACATATCGCTTACCGTCCGAAATGATATCGGGCTGAATGATTAAATCATTGACCTCATTGAAGCGCTGGAATACGACGTTGAGTTTATCGAGCATTATTTGCTGTATTCAAAGGTTCCGAATTCACTACTAATGGTCAATTCCTTGCCCGCCCCAGCTTCCACTCGGCCCACGACCTGCGCTGGAACGCCAAATGATTCTGAGATGGCTATGATCTGCTCCGCCAATTCCGGCGCTACATACAATTCCATGCGATGGCCCATATTGAAGACCTCATACATTTCTTTCCATTCCGTACCACTCTCTTCTTGAATCATCTTAAATAGCGGCGGTACTGGGAACAAGTTATCTTTAATGACATGTCCTTCTTTGAGGAAATGCAAAATTTTCGTCTGCGCTCCACCAGAACAGTGTACCATACCATCAATCTGGTGACGATACTTATCTAAAATTGATTTAATGATAGGCGCGTACGTTCGAGTAGGACTGAGCACCAACTTTCCAGCATCCAAAGGAGTATCTGTAGCTTCGGTCAATTGCTTTGAACCTGTATATACCAATTCCTGTGGGACAGCAGGATCAAAACTTTCTGGATACTTGGCCGCTAAACTCGTATCGAAAACATCATGACGTGCACTGGTCAATCCATTGGATCCCATCCCGCCATTGTACTCACTTTCATAATTCGCCTGACCAAAGCTGGCCAAGCCAACAATGACATTTCCGGGCTTGATGTTGGCATTATCTACCACATCGCTACGTTTCATACGCGCAACCACAGTAGAATCCACAATGATAGTGCGTACTAAATCTCCTACATCAGCAGTCTCACCTCCCGTGCTCAAAATATTCACACCAAACTTTTCATACTCCTCAATGAGCTCTTCCGTGCCGCCGATAATGGCCGCTAGTACTTCGCCGGTAATCAAACCTTTGTTCCGCCCGATGGTCGAGCTGAGCATGATGTTCTCCGTAGCACCGACGCATAATAGGTCGTCGATATTCATGATGAGTGCATCTTGGGCGATGCCCTTCCACACGCTCACATCGCCTGTTTCCTTCCAATACATGTAGGCAAGGGAACTCTTTGTCCCGGCACCGTCGGCATGCATCACCAAGCAATAGTCTTCGTCTCCAGTCAAATAATCCGGGACGATTTTACAAAAGGCCTTGGGGAACAAACCTTTATCAATGTTTTTAATGGCGTTGTGAACGTCTTCTTTCTGTGCACTTACGCCTCTACCGGCGTAACGTTCTGATGATGGTGTACTCATGCTGCAAAAATAAAAAGAAAGCGCGCACGGGAGACCCGTGCGCGCTTTCATTTATTCTAGTGACAACTACTTGATTTGAATCCAGGATCCTATGATTAAGCCGCCGTCGTTTTTAATTCCGTTTAAACTCTTGATGTCTTTCGCTTTAACACCATTCCTTTTAGCGATTGAATTAATCTTATCGCCACGTTGCACTTGATAATGCGTTGCGTCAAATTCAGTGTAATCACCATTCTTTGTGACTTTAAGTACCATCCCTGGCATTGGACGTGCGCCCCTTAAGCCACCATTGAGTTTCTTGAGATCAACGATATTCATTCCATTGTTAGAAGCTATTTTACCCAAGGAACGATCTTTAGGCCCTAACGTAATGGTTTGTCCTATGGGGCGTACATCTTTCTGAGAAGGTGCTTTATCGCCAGATTCGCTTGCGGTACTTTCATTAACCGGAGGAACGTAATCGTCTCGCAAGACTTTGAAATCTGTACGTCTATTAACCTGGTTTGCGATCTCCTGAGCATTTGAACTTTGACGACGAATAAACGACTCGCTCAACACGCTTCCCGCTTCGAATAAATCTGAACCTAAACCTTTATATTTTTCAGTAATTGCAAAGGGTTCACTCTCACCCATCCCCACTGCCGTTAAGCGATCTGGGGACACTCCTTTTCCAATAAGGTAATCCACACAACTCTGAGCCCTTTTTTGAGAGAGAACTTGATTCTTTTCTTCGGTATCGCGGTAATCCGTATGGGATCTAAGCTCAATGGTTATGGTCGGATTACGCTTCAGAATGCTGTACACAGAGTCCAAGGCAGCTTTACTTTCTTCCCGCAAATCCCATTTAGCTAGATCAAAGAATACGTTAGGAAGAACTATGGGTACCTCAAAAGGATCCAACCTACACTCTATAGGCTTGCTCTCGTTCAACTCAACGGAATAAATCCATGGCTTATTATCTTTTTTATCCTTTTCTTTAACTGCCCATCTTTCACACGGCACTTCCGTGGAAACATCAATGGTTTGGTCAAAAAATTTCTTTTTCGATACGGTAAACTTATACTCCACAGATTCTTCAAGCATTCCTTCTGGAACTGGCACAATGCCATCCTCGCCTGATTTTGCTAATTTACTATCCTTACCGGCTTTGGAGTTAATAGTAAGCGTGGCACCCTCAAGTGTTTTTCCTGTTTTAGAATTGTATAGAACGAAATTAGCAGTAAGAATGCGTTCCACTCGGCGAACAGAGTAGATATCAAATGATTGACGCTTTTCGCGGTCCGAAACTACATATCCAATCTCCGCCTCGACTCTATCGGATCTCCAACGAATTGAGATATCATCTTGAGGGCTATTGATGTTTTTTCCTAGATTGATCGGGTCACCCGTGGGCATCCCTTTTGTGTCTAATTTTACCTTGTAACAATCAAATCCTCCGAATCCTACTCTACCATTAGAAGAAAAATATAGATATCCATCGGTATGCACGAACGGATGTAATTCATCGCCAGAGGTGTTTACCATGGTCAGTTTTATCGGTGTCCCCCAAGATTTACGTTTTTCACGAGCAACTACATATAAATCCTTTCCTCCATCGCTGCCTGGAACGTCTGCAGCAAAATACAGCAGCTCATCATCGCTACTTAATGCAGGATGTCCAATAGAACTTCCTTCCGGGAGGTCAATAGGGATTATTTCAGCCTGTGACCAGTCCTTACCTACTAAAGTCGACTTCCATATCGCACATCCTAAATTCTGATTTTTGACATTCTCACAACGCGTGAAATACATTTCCTTACCTCTTGAGTTGAAAGCTATAACTCCTTCGTGTGCTTTGGTATTGATAAAGTCTGAACTTAAGGGCTCTAAGTCATTGTATTCTGGATAATCTCCTTCATCGGATTTTTTACCTCTTCGTCCTCTTTTAGATTCTTCTTTGGGGGTAGCAACGAATATATCCGAATAGCGTTGTCCAATCCATCCATCTTCTTTCTTTCCCGTTGATTCATCATTCATTGAACTAATGTATACATCCGGGGTTCCTCGGCGCGTTGGAATAAAAGATATCGATAAATCTGCTTTATCCGAATTTACAATGTCAGTAAGACCGTCTGCCTCATCAGATAAAACGACATATTCGGGTACACAGTCGCTTTCCAACTGTCCAATGGCATAGTTACAATTATCTATAGCTTCATTGATAGCATCGTTGTCCGGATCACCTTTACGGCTTTCTTCGAGAGACTTAAGCGCTTCTTTGTAGGCTCGAATAGCATCTCTATTTTTTTTATCGTCCAATTCCGCAGAACAAATAACCATATCAGCATATCTAAGATTTGCCATACTTCCATAGCCTAATTTCGCAGCCCGATTGTATTGGCTAGAGGCTTTTCTACAATCACCAGATAAGCGATAACATTCCCCAAGATTAAAAGTGATTCGCTTTTTTACTTCACGAGATTTTTCTTTCGACATTGCTTTTTTGTACAGGTCGATAGCTGTAGAATACTCTTTGGCATTGAAATAATCATCTGCCTTTTTAGTGGTTTTATGGAGTTCTACTTCAGTGTCTTCTCCTTTGGCGTCTTGGGCCGTTACTATCACTGGTAAGGCAAAAAGCGCAAATGCGAGCGTAAAGATCTTGCGTAACTGCATCAGAATATGGTCATCTAGTGTTTAAGCGGTCACCAATATAGTCAAAATCAAAAAAGAAACCCCGCGCCGGCGGGGTTTCTATTTGAATGAATCGAAAAAAAATCAATTATCTCGTGAATAGCATTTCACGGAATTTCGGCATTGGCCATTGTTCGTCGTCAATCATTAACTCTAGCTTATCACTTTCGTAGCGGATTACTTCAAAGAATGGTTTTACATTATCGTAGTAGGCAATGGCTTTTTCACGAACATCTTCCAAAGCGTTTGCAGCCTTGCGAGCCTCGATCATCGCATCCTTAGATGAAAGGATTTTAGAGATTCTAGCACTAATTTCCTTAATCATATCCAATTGCTCTTTTGCGACATTATTGAAGGTTTCCGCATCCATGATTTCCTTTAGACGCTGAACGTTATCAATCAGTGTGTTTTGGTACTTAATTGCCGTAGGAACGATGTGATTACCCGCAAGATCGCCTAGTACACGAGATTCAATTTGAATCTTCATGAAGTATGATTCCAACAAGATTTCGTGACGAGCTTCCGCCTCGCGGTGACTCATAACCCCCATAGCTTCGAACATGCTCAAGCTCTGCTCGCTGACGTATGCATCTAGCGCACGTGGCGTTGAAGGTTCGTTATTCAAACCGCGTTTGGCGGCCTCTTCCTTCCATGCATCACCGTATCCATCACCTTCGAAGCGAATGGCTTTACTTTCTTTAATGTAACCTTTCAATACGCTGAAGATGGCTTCGTCTTTCTTCAAGGAATCCTTCTCGATCAACGCATCGACGTCCGCTTTGAATTCGATCAATTGTTCCGCCATAGCTGCATTCAATACAGTCATCGGCTGTGCACAGTTAGACGCTGAACCTGCAGCACGTAACTCAAACTTATTTCCAGTAAAGGCGAATGGTGAAGTACGGTTACGGTCAGTGTTATCTAACAATACATCTGGAATTTTACCTACCACGTTCAATTTGAGGTCGGTCTTCTCTTCCGGAGTCATTTTACCGCCTTCAATATTTTCTAATTGGTCCAATACCGCACTCAACTGCTGACCAATAAACACTGAAATGATGGCAGGTGGTGCCTCGTTTGCGCCCAAACGGTGCTCATTGCCGGCTGAGCCAATTGATGCACGAATCAAATCTGCGTGACGGTAAACCGCCTTAATAGTATTAATGAAGAAGGTCAAGAACATCAAGTTGCTCATTGGCGTAGAGCCTGGAGCCAATAGGTTCACACCTGTATTTGTAGCCAACGACCAGTTATTGTGCTTTCCTGACCCATTGATGTTCGCGAATGGTTTCTCGTGCAACAAGACACGGAAACTGTGACGACGCGCCACCTTCTCCATCAAGTCCATGAACAAAGAGTTGTGATCTATAGCAACGTTTGCTTCCTCAAATACTGGTGCGAATTCGTATTGTGCAGGAGCCACCTCGTTATGACGTGTTTTTACTGGAATACCCAAAATACGGCTTTCGTATTCCAATTCTTTCATGAATTCAATCGCACGCTCCGGAATAGATCCAAAATAATGATCGTCCAATTGTTGTCCCTTCGCTGGAGCATGCCCGACAAGGGCACGACCTGCCAACTGCAAATCTGGACGTGCAGCAAAGTATGCTTCGTCTACCAAGAAGTATTCTTGCTCCCATCCTAGAGTAGCATTGACTTTAGTTACATTTTTATCAAAGTATTTACAAACTGCCGTTGCCGCAGCATCTACAGATTGTAGCGCGCGAAGAAGTGGCGCCTTGTAATCCAATGCTTCGCCAGTATATGAAACGAATACCGTTGGAATACAAAGTGTTGTACCAAAGATGAATGCTGGAGATGTTGGATCCCAAGCTGTATATCCACGAGCTTCAAAAGTGTTACGAATACCCCCGTTCGGGAAAGAAGATGCATCCGGTTCTTGTTGCACCAACATACCTCCCGAGAACTTCTCAATGGCCTCCCCATTACCAGTTGGCTCGAAAAATGAATCATGCTTTTCAGCTGTCGTACCAGTTAAAGGCTGGAACCAGTGTGTGTAATGCGTAGCACCTAAGTTCAATGCCCAAGCCTTCATACCAGAAGCTACTTGATCTGCGATAGAACGGTTAATTTTCGTTCCGTTATCCATTGCGTCGATGACCGCCTTGTAGGCTTCAGAGGTCATGTATTCGCGCATCGCTTTTCTATTGAAAACGCGTGAGCCGAAGTAATCTGAAACTCTCGTTTCAGGTGCTTCGAAATTCTTAGGCTTGCGCCCCATTGTTTCTTCTAGTGCTAGAAATCTTACCGTTGGCATGAGGTTAATGTTTTAATTGAACCAAAGGTACCCCCTAAAAAGGAGGGGTGCAACCATAAATTATTAACTATTTATCAAAGCAACCCCCTAAAGCAATAGGCTAGCTACGAAGATTAGGTATATTACTAGTAATAATGCCCCTTCCAAACGGTCTAGTCGGTCCTTTGTGAACCAACCCATTAATGGAATTATTAACAATGAGAGGCCCACGCTCACCCAAAAATCGGAGGTGAACAGCGCAGGATCATAGGAGGTAATGGGTTGAATAAGCGCAGTGAATCCTAAGACACTCAGAATATTAAAGATGTTCGAGCCGATGATATTTCCAATGGCTATATCTGTTTCGCCTTTACGTGCAGCCATCATACTGGCGGCTAATTCGGGTACGCTGGTTCCAAAGGCTACTAAAGTGACGGAAATGAATCGCTCGCTCATACCGAGAGCAGCGGCGGCACTAGCGATACCCTCTACAAATTGGAGGGCACCAAAGCGCAGGGCTGCAGCTCCAGCCAACAAGAATAGAAGTCCTTTGAGAATAGGCATAGCCTCGACCTCAAGATCCTCTCCAATGTGGAGGTCACGATTTTTGCGTGCACTATGGATTTTTACCACATTGTATCCAATCAAAAGGAGCACAAATACGAGTCCTTGCCAAAATGCAATTCCGCCTAACCAAAGGAAAATCCCTAAGAGTAAATTGGCCAAAAGGAGAAATAACCAATCCTTTCTGTAGGTCAGCTGAACGGCTTGCATTTTGAATACAATGGCGGTAAGCCCAAGAATAAGACCTATGTTGGCAATGTTAGACCCTATGACATTACCCAGGGCAATATCACTACGACTGTCCATGGCAGCCACAATGCTTACGAGAAGTTCTGGCGCGCTAGTAGCGAAGGCAACAAGCGTGAGACCAATGACTACTCTGGACACTTGAAGTTTGAGGGCAAGACCAACACTACCTCGTACCAAAAGTTCACCACCGGCGAGCAATAGTCCGAATCCCAAAAGCAATGTGACAATAATCAAAGCTTGGTGCCTCTTTTGATAGTATCTGAAACCTCTTTCACAGCATCTCTTCCCTCTTGCACTGTTTTCTTGACTTCTGTCAAGCCATTTTCGTCAGAAGCATCTAAGATTTCTCTTTTTATATCATTCGTTGCATTACGCACTTGCTTGATCACTTTAGCCGCAGACCTAGCCATCGTAGGTATTTGATTTGGGCCAAAGAGAAGCAAAAAAATGAAGGCAATAATTACGAATTCGCCACCACTTATGTTGAACAATAGAAAAGTTTGAATCATAGCACGAAAATACATTAAAAAAAGCCCCGCTACTCAAGTAGCGGGGCTTTGATATCATCCAAAATTTTCTAGCTTACTTCTTATCTTTTTTTGTCGCATCAAACATAACCGGTGTTGCGATAAACAGCGAGCTGTAAGTTCCGACCAATACCCCTAACAACAATGCGAACATAAATCCGCGGATAACTTCACCCCCAAAAAGGAAGATTACTAGAAGTACGAAGAATGTAGTTAATGAAGTATTGAACGTTCGGCTCAACGTCTGGTTAAGCGACTTATTCACCCCGTCCAGGAAGTTAGCCTTACGAGATCCCATATTTTCACGAATACGGTCAAATACAACCACCGTATCGTTCAACGAGTACCCAATTACTGTCAAAATCGCAGCGATAAAGGCTTGATCAACTTCTAATTGGAAAGGTAATACGCCATCCAACAAAGAGAAGATTCCCATCACAAACAATACATCGTGAATCAGGGCAGCTACTGCACCCAAAGAGAATTGCCACTTGCGGAAACGGCCCAAGATGTACAGGAAAACCACGATTAACGAGAAAATGATACTATATACAGCACCCGTCTTGATATCATCGGCAATGGTAGGCCCTACAACGCGGGATCCTACCAAGCCTATGGCCTCTTCTGTATCGTCAGTAAAGAAATCCTCTTGCGCAATGTCCTGCACAAAGTAGCCTTTGACACCTGCGTACAATTTACTCTCGATATCTTCATCTACTGCGGGACCGTTCTCACCGATACGATAATTCGTAGTAATGATTACTTGATTTGCATCACCTAATGTTTTTACAAGAGGAGTAAACGTGTTACCATCTTCATCAACAAATTGCTCACTTAATGTAGTAGCAACTTCACTTACCTCTACTGGCTGGTCGAAACGCACTTGGAAAGAACGTCCACCCTCGAAATCAACGCCGAGGTTCAATCCTTTCGTAAAGAGTGAGAACAATCCAACCGCGATTACAACGGCACTCACACCATAGGCTATTTTACGTTTACGCAGAAAGTCAAAGTTGATATTTGTATACCATTTCTCAGTAAGCTTGGTTGAAAAGCTCACGTTTTTCTTACGATTTAGACGACCTTCGAACACTAAACGAGAAATAAACAAGGCTGAGAATAATGATGTCAGGATACCAATAATCAAGGTAGTGGCGAATCCACGAATTGGACCCGTACCAAAAGCAAATAGGATAATACCTACGATCAAGGTAGTTACGTTCGCATCAATGATGGCGCTGTTTGAATTCTTATATCCATCTACAATGGCAGTACGAAGTCCTTTGCCCATTCGTAACTCTTCGCGAATACGCTCAAAAATGATCACGTTAGCATCAACAGCCATACCAATGGTCAATACGATACCGGCCATACCAGGAAGAGTTAAGACTGCTCGGAAGCTAGCTAGCAAACCGAAAATCAAGAACATATTCACAAATAGCGTAAGGTTGGCGACCAATCCCGCTCCGCTGTAATAGAAGTACATGTATATTAATACAAGTAGGAGCGCAATAGCAAATGAGTTAATCGAATCCGAAATGGCTTCTTTACCCAATGATGGACCTACTACATCTGCCTGAATGATTCGTGCCGGAGCATCCAACTTACCAGCGCGTAAAATATTAGCTAAATCTGCTGCCTCCTCTTGGGTAAAATTACCTGTGATCTGAGTACGTCCACCTGAAATTTCATTTTGTACTTGAGGATTAGAGTACACATAGTTATCTAAGACTACCGCTACCGATCTTTTTGGCGTTTGCGCAGCCGCTTCTGCAGTTAGTCTCTGCCATTTTTGGGCGCCTGTACCATTCATAGCCATGGTCACAATGTTACGGTTGTACTCATCCAGATCCGGACGAGCGTCAACAATCGCACCACCATCTAGGTCAGGAATACCTTCATTGTTTCCTTTGATAGCAAACAAAATAATTCTATCCAACTCGCCACCCATACCTCCTGGATTGTGATTCCAAATGAATTTGACGTTGCGCATTTCAGTATTTAGAATGATGGCAGCTTCGGAACGCGATAACAGCTCGTTGACTTTCGCAGTATCACCGATTCTGGCATCCCCGATACTAGGGCCCGGCAGAAACATATTCTGTTGAAAGTCTACCGCTGGACGCAAAACGTTTAGCAATGGTGTAATTCTGGAATTAACTGCCGAAGAATCTGTGGCCTCTTCTGCAAGGGCACTATCTTCTTCCGCTTCAATATTTAATTCTGATAAATCTGGTGTTGAACTTTCTTCAGCCACTGACGCTTCCGCGTCTTCATCAATATTTAGATCATTTAAGTCAATGAATACTGAATCCGCAACAACTGGTTTTTCAGCCGCTATAACTTCTGCCAATTTCTCATCGATAGCGAACAACGTTGGAACAACTTCATTAGCCTCGTACATATTCCAGAACTGTAGTTCCGCGGTACTTTGCAGCAGCTTCTTTACACGGGCAGGATCCTTAACCCCTGGCAATTCTACCAAGATACGGCCTGTTCCCTCCAAACGTTGAATGTTTGGTTGAGTCGTACCGAACTGGTCGATCCGTGCGCGAAGTACAGTAAATACGTTTGCAATTGCAGCTTCAACATCACGACGAATCTCAGCTTGGATGGCTTCGTTTGAAGCATTGAAACCAACCTTTTCTGTCATTTCCGGTGTACCGAACAAACTAGCATCGCTTAACATACGACCGCCTCCTGTTTCTGCCACCAATGCATCGAATTCTGCAAAGAATGTATTTAAATAGTTGTTCTGACCTTCACGTTGTGCAACGTCCGTGTTTGTAAGGGTTTGTTGAAATAACGGATCCTGAGCGTTCGCAACTTGACCTTTAAGGACGTCCTTGACGCTCACCTCCAAGATCACATTCATTCCACCTTTAAGGTCTAGACCCAGATTCATTTCATTTTTCTTGACTTCAGCATAGGTGAAGTTCAAACCTGGATAAACCTCTTGGGACATCATACTATCTAAGTAGGCTGTTTTAACCTCAGCATCACCGGCGGAAAAAGCCTCCGCATCATTTTCTACGCTATTCGCAACCCATGTAAATGAAAGCTGGTAAAGTGAAGCCAGCCCTAAAGCAATCGCGAATACGGTAATTAATCCTTTGTTCTGCATCCTGTGTTGGATTATTTCTATTTTTCAATAACGCGCAAATATAGGCAAGTCACCGTGCCTAACCTAACAGTTTTTCTCGTAAGACCACACTATCTTAGCCATATGTTTAAGCTTCTAGCCAAAATTACCTTTCTAAGCACCCTACTACTCGGTAGTTTGGACGCTTACGCACAAATTTATACCAATAGATTAAGCTTTGATTGGACCGTGGGACCCACGGTGATGAGCGGCAGTGATACGGTGAATTATGCCTTTATGGGCGGGGCCGATTTGCCCCAGTGGTCAAGCATCGACCTCAACCTAGACGGCACCGAGGATTTGGCCATTTTCGACCGTCAAGGCAATCGATGGATCACCTTTTTGGCGGAGAACAATGAATGGATTCCTGCACCGCACTATGCTGAAGAACTCCCTGCCGTGGAATATTGGGGATTGTTTAGAGATTACAATTGCGACGGAAAAAAAGACCTATTCGCCTTCGTTTTAGGCGGCATAGGCGTTTGGGAAAACACCAGCACAACGGATTCCTTGAGTTTTACTTGGGCCCTGAGCGGCAACTACCTTACTACCGACGCCGGCGGCACCACAACGAACCTCTATAATTTCAGCAGCGACATTCCGGCGATCGTAGATATTGATGACGATGGGGATTTGGACGTACTCACCTTTGGGCAGCGCTCCACCATAGAATGGCACGAAGGCCAAACATCCTGCGGATTAGATTTCTCTATGAATACCACCTGCTGGGGCCGATTCGAAGAAAACCTCGCCACCAACAACCTCACCTTAAACGGCTGTGCGGGCGTACAGAAAATGGAAATCGTCGGCAAAACCTCTGCAGGCATGCACGCGGGCTCCACGCTTCTGGTACTCAACCTCGACGGAGATACTTTGAAAGATGTACTTATTGGCGATGTAAGCTTTACCAACCTCGTCGCAGCCTACAACGGCGGACATATGGACAGTGCTTTTATGGTCAGCAAGGATACGCTATACCCCACGGCAAATCCTACGAACATAAGATACTTCCCCGCACCGTTTTATGAAGACCTCAACTTTGACGGCACACCAGATCTGATGGTCAGCCCAAACCTAAACGGCTCCATCAACACCCGCAATGCCTGGCTATATGCCAATACAGGCGCTGCAAACAACCCGAGCTGGAGCACCCCAGATTCTTCTTTCTTAGTTCGAGACATGCTTGACTTAGGTTCGGCAACGAAGCCTTCATTGGTGGATTTAGACTTTGATGGCGATTTTGATTTAATCGTTGGCTCCATGGGAAAATATCAAGGCCCAAGTACCTACAAAAGCAAGTTGGTGTACTACAAGAACACCGGCACCAATACGAACCCAGCCTTCACACTCGCGGATTCGGATTTTGCCAATGCCGGATATAACAACCTAGGCGAAGAGCTCTGTCCCACCTTCGCCGACCTCGACGCGGACCTCGATCCAGATATGATCGTAGGAGCGAAAAACGGCTTGATCTACTATTACGAGAATACTGGAAGCTTTTTGAGCCACAGCTTTACCTACCGCGGCGCCATTCAAAGTATTGATGTGGGCAATCACGCAACGCCGTATCTAGGGGATGTGAATGGTGACGGGGTGGCCGATTTGCTTATCGGCAACGAAGCCGGTACGGTAGCCTATTATGAGAAAACAGGCACTTGGCCTAACATCTTTACCCTAAACACCAGCCAATGGGCCGGCATCGACATGGGCTCAACTACCGCACCGAGTGGCTACAGTGCTCCAGCACTCATATACGGGACAGATACCACTCTATTCATCGGCTCCGAAGATTTGGGCGTGGTACAAAAGGATTCCTTGAACATCATCAACAGCGGCGCCGCAGCTTCCGTAGACCTAAACCTTGGCGGCGGCACACAAACCTCTAGCAGCCGCATCGAAACCCCCTTTGGAGGATCCAAGCGCAATGGACGCACACAAATCATTTTCACTAAAGACGAGCTCATCAATGCCGGCGGACGCTTCGGGCAAATCGAAACTGTAGGGTTTGAGGTGGGTACCAACAACAGCCTCTACCTCACGCAAGGATTTAATATCAGGTTCAAACACATCTCAGATACTGCCCAGACCAATTTCCATAGCCAAGATCTCACCGAAGTCTACAGCGGCATTCGCGTGATGACCACCGGGTGGAACGACATTCCTCTAGATGTTCCTTTTACTTGGAACGGCGTTGACCACCTCTTGGTTGAGATTTGCTTCTCCAAACACGCACAGACCGGTGATATTCCCGTCATTTTACAAAGCACTCCCTTCCGCGCCACGCTCTATGGCGATGTGAGCAGCTGGAATGGCATCACAAACAATGGATGTGGTATGCCTTACGGCGGCAAACTCAAATTGCGTCCGAACATGAGGTTCAACTTGGTCCCTACCCTGAGAGATATGGATGCCCATTTTACCGCTGCCGGCAAGCGCCTGCACCCTGCCGTGGCCGACCTCAACGCAGACGGCTATCCAGATGTGATCCTGGGTAATATGAGCGGTGGCCTCCATTATTTCGAAGGCAAGGCATTCAACAACATCAGCATAGAAGAAACTCCGGTCCAGGCGCCAAGTTGTGTTATTTTCCCCAACCCCACCTCGAACAGGATTTTATTCCAATGTACATCCTCGTATCTCGAGAAAGCCCACCTACTAAGCCTACAAGGCGAACATATCGGCACCTTGAGCACGACCGAGGAAAACATGCTGGATCTATCCGCAGGCATCTACATCGTAGTTCTGTACCGAGAGGATGGACAACGTGAAACTCATCGATTGATTGTTCAATGATGCCTGGTACACCCATCTTAGTGTACGATGGTCCCTGCACATTATGCAACCGAACCGTGCAATGGGTATTTGAAAAGGACATCAGGGAACGTATTTTATTCACCTCTTTACAGAGTAATTGGGCACGGGCGAACGTCCCTCCTTCGCTGTGGACCATAGATTCAGTGCTTTTATACGATGGCACACAGTGGCATGTGAAAAGTGATGCTGTTCTATACCTACTGCGGGAACTCCCAAGACCCTGGCACTATTGCTTTAAACTGAGAATCATCCCAAGAATACTGGGAAATGTGGGGTATGATCTTTTGGCACGATTTCGTTATGGACTCTTCGGCACCGGTCGTTGCGCACTCTTGCCTAAAGACCGGGTTTTAGATTGAAATTCGTTCTCCAATTTTATCTGCCTTAAGCTACCCGAGATATAGACAAACGCTTCCAGTTCGTCGGTTCGAGATGCGCACGATCCTTAATCTGCCTTACCGGCATTCTATGCGAGCCCGGTGCGCTCGCACAAGGGTAAAAAAAATACGAGCCGCCCGCAGGGCGGCTCGTATCAGATCACGCAAATTTTTCGCGCTTATAGGTTCGCATCTAGTGCGCTGTTCATCTTGCGAACAGCTTCAGCAGAAGCTTCGAATTTTGCTTTTTCGTCGTCGCTCAAATTGAACTCAACAACATTTTCCCAACCGTTCTCACCAACGATCACAGGTACACCGATACAGATATCGTCTTGGCCATATTCGCCGTTAAGCAATACTGAACATGGGAACATTTTCTTTTGGTTGCGTACGATTGACTCAACAAGCTCAGCACCTGCAGCACCTGGAGCGTACCAAGCTGAAGTACCGATCAAACCAGTCAATGTAGCACCACCAACCATCGTTTCTTTCACGACATATTCTTGCTGCTCTTCGCTCAAGAACTGAGTAACTGGCATGCTGTTGTAGGTCGCGTGCTTGATCAACGGAATCATTGTAGTATCCCCATGACCACCGATCACCTGACCCTGAAGGTCATTAGGAGAACAACCTAGCTGCTCTGCCAAACGGTACTTGAAACGAGCTGAATCCAAGATACCGCCCATACCGATGATGCTGTTTTTAGGCAGACCTGAAGTCTTAGACGTCAAATACGTCATCGTATCCATGGGGTTAGAAATCACAACGATGATGATGTCCGGGCTGTGTTTGATCAAGTTCTCCGTAACCATTTGAACAATCTTAGCATTGGTGCCGATCAATTCTTCGCGTGTCATTCCTGGCTTACGAGGAATACCTGAAGTGATAACAGCCACCTTAGAACCGGCAGTCTTTGAATAGTCGTTAGTCGAGCCAACTACCTTAGAATCATAGCCGTTCAAAGTAGCGCATTGGTTCATATCCATCGCCTTGCCTTCCGCAAAACCTTCTTTGATGTCGAGCAATACAATTTCCTCTGCGAGCTCGCGACGAACCATGTTCTCTGCAACCGTGGCACCTACGTTACCGGCACCTACTACGGTGATCTTCATATGTATGTGATTTTTAGTTTGTTTGACTCCTACAAAGGTACATCACGGACAACCGATTTTCATCGATTTTTAAATAAATCCGGTCATTTGCTGTCCCCTGATTTATTCGTTGTTCTTCCTTAACTTTGTAGCTTGAAAAGATTGACGCAATGGTACTCCTAAAACTCATCGGCATCACTATCGTATTGGTTGGACTTGGCTTCGCCGGGATAGCGATTAAAATTTGGGCAAAGAAAGACGGCGAATTCGCCGGCACTTGTGCTTCACAAAGCCCTTTCCTGAATCAAGATGGCGAGACTTGTTCGTACTGCGGGAAAAACCCGAATCAATGCGACAATAACCTGGAACAGGCTTAATTCAGCTCGTACTGGGACCAGTTTGAAGTGGTTTGAACTTCAAACTCTCCGTATTTATTTCCTACGATGAAATAACCTTCTGTATTGGAGAAGCGCTCAATCATTGCTTTTGATTCTTCTAGCCCTTTCACCATACATGCAGTAGCCAGAGCATCGGCCTCAGTTGCAGTTTGAGCAATAATACTCACACTTAATAGATTACTGACAACCGGTTGACCACTGGTCGGATCTATAGTGTGAACCACGCGCTGACCATTTTCAGCCAACCAATACTTACGGTAATTCCCGCTGGTAGCTAGAGACATAGAATCTAACTCAACTATGGTCTGGTATTGACCAGGAACACGTTCTTCTTGGGGCTGTTCAATACCAATTCGCCACAATCGACCATCTAAATTTCTACCCTTACAACGCACCTCACCGCCTATTTCAATCATGTAGTTTTGAACATTTTGATTTCGGAAAAAATTAGATACCACATCCACAGTATAGCCCTGTGCAATGGCATTTACATCTAATTCATAACCTCTCGGCAACGTATACTTCTCCATCATAGGACCCGGACGGCGACTGACTAATCCTTCGTATCCGACAAATCTCATCAAGCTGTCCAAATTGACACGTTCATTATGCGTACCACCTGAAAAACCCCATGCTTTGATGAGTGGCGCTATAGTAATATCGAAGGCTCCACCAGTCAAATCACTCAAATGTAATGACCTTAAAATGAGTCCATGAAAATCATTACTGAGGTATATGGATTCACCTTCATTGAGACGAGAGATCTCACTGGCCTCCACCCACAAACTCATTTGCTGATCCATGGATTTGAAGATGGAATCGATGTCCTTACGGTAATCTACGCCTTCCGGCACGAGGTAGCTGATGCTGAATGTGGAGCCCTGTGCGGGACCTTGGTTAGTCATTTGGACCAATTCCGGTTCGCTTTGACAGGACCAAAGCAGCGGAAGGAAGAAAAAGGCGCGTAGTAGTTTCATGGGATGAAAATAAAAAGCCGCTCCATGCGGAGCGGCTTAGGTTATCATTTTTTTCGATTATCCACCGAAATCATCGAAGCTTACGTTCTCTGGTGGCACACCGAAATCGTCTACCATCTTCAGAACCGCTGCATTCATTAGCGGTGGTCCACAGAAGTAGAACTCGATATCTTCTGGTGCATCGTGGTGGTTCAAGTAGTTATCGATTACCGCTTGGTGAACGAAACCTACGAAGCCATCACCTTCGTCATCCATGTTCTCCTTAGCATTCCAGTTATCCTCTGGTAGTGGCTCTGACAATACTAAGTGGAACTTAAAGTTCGGGAACTCCTCTTCAATTTGACGGAAATCATCAAGGTAGAACAACTCACGCTTAGAACGACCACCGTACCAATAGCTCACCTTACGGCCAGTCTTCAACGTGTGGAACAAGTGGAACAAGTGCGAACGCATTGGCGCCATACCAGCACCACCCCCGATATACAACATTTCAGCGTCTGTCTCTTTGATGAAAAATTCACCGTAAGGACCTGAAATAGTCACTTTATCGCCTGGTTTTTGATCGAATACGAATGAAGAACAAACCCCAGGATTTACATCCATCCATCCGCCTTTCTTGCGGTCGAACGGTGGCGTAGCAATACGTATGTTCAACATCACTATATTTCCTTCTGCAGGGTGGTTGGCCATAGAGTACGCACGGAAAAGTGGCTCTGGGTTCACCATCTTGAGATCCCATAGCTTGAACTTATCCCACTCTTCTTTGAACTCGTCAGGAGCCTTACCCAATTTCGGGTGAGACGTAATATCAATGTTCTTGAAATCTACCGTTGTTGCAGGTACATCTACCTGGATGTAACCACCAGCTTCAAAGTCTAGTGTTTCACCTTCCGGTAGTTTTACGACAAACTCTTTAATGAAAGAAGCGACATTGTAGTTACTTACAACTTCACACTCCCACTTTTTGATACCGAAAATCTCTTCAGGTACTTTAACGTTCATGTCGTTCTTCACCTTAATCTGACATCCTAAACGCCAGTTATCCGCAATCTCCTTGCGGTTGAAGAATCCTGTTTCTGTAGGTAGGATTTCACCACCACCTTCAGTTACTTGACATTTACACATACCACAAGTACCACCTCCACCACAAGCGGACGGCAAGAAGATCTTTTGGTTGCTCAAAGTATTCAATAGCGTAGTTCCAGATTCTACTTCGACCTCATCACCGTTGATGTTCAACTTCACTGGGCCGCTTGGAGAAAGGCGTGCTTTTGCTTGTAAGAGTATGGTCACGAGGGCCAAGATGACCACTACGAAAACCGCTACTGCTGAAATGACTGTGCTTGTTGCTAAAAACATGATGCGAACCGAATTATAATTTAATACCCATAAAGCTCATGAACGCGATACCCATCAAACCGGTAATGATGAAGGTTATACCTAAACCACGCAAAGGAGCAGGAACATTTGAATAACGGATTTTTTCACGGATGGCGGCGATGGCGACAATGGCAAGGAACCAACCAACTCCTGAACCTAAGCCGTAGACAGCCGCCTCAGAAATAGTTCCAAATGCTCTTTCTTGCATGAAGAGGGAGCCTCCAAGGATTGAACAGTTTACCGCGATCAATGGTAGGAATATACCCAATGCACTGTAGAGTGCAGGAGCAAACTTCTCAACGATCATTTCGATCAATTGGACCATAGAGGCAATCACTGCGATAAACATGATGAACGACAAGAAGCTCAAGTCGACATCTTTAAAATCTGCACCTAACCATTTACTTAAAGCACCAGGTTGAAGCACATAGTTTTCTAATAACCAGTTTACCGGCAAGGTGATGACCAACACAAAGGTTACGGCAATACCTAGACCCACTGCTGTTTTTACGGTTTTAGAAACCGCCAAGTACGAACACATACCTAAAAAGTATGCGAAGATCATGTTCTCGATGAAGATCGAGCGAACAAATAAGTTAATTAGTTCTTGTCCCATGTCGGCTTAGTTTTCTTCAATGAGTTTAGTGTTTTTCGCACGCTGTGCCCAGATGATTAGGCCTACAACGATCAAGGCCATCGGAGGGAACAAGAAGAACCCGTTGTTGGCGTAGAATCCTCCGTTTGCGATGTACCAACTGTCTGGAATCACTTGGACCCCAAGTAATGCACCAGAGCCTAGCAATTCACGGAAGAACGCCACAGCGATCAAAATGACGCCATAACCGATGGAGTTACCGATACCGTCCATGAAGGCTTTCCAAGGACCGTTACCCAAAGCAAAAGCTTCGAAACGTCCCATGATGATACAGTTCGTAATGATCAAACCAACGAAAACTGAAAGCTGCTTGCTTACGTCGTAGGCGTAGGCCTTCAAGAATTGGTCAACCAAGATTACCAAAGACGCTACGACCACCAACTGCACGATGATACGAATACGGTTAGGGATAAGGTTACGAATCAATGAGATGATTACGTTACCCGCCGCCAAAACGAACAATACTGAGAGAGACATTACGATGGCCGGTTCTAATTTAACTGTGATCGCAAGCGCTGAACAGATACCCAATACCTGCACAGTGATTGGGTTGTTGTCGTTGAAAGGATCAGAAATGAGCTTTCTGTTCTTCTTAGAGAACAACGACTCTTTTTGTTTTACTTCTGTACTCATGGGGATTAGATGTTTTTGAAGTATTCCGCGTACGGTGCCAAACAGTCGGCTAACATATCATTCACTCCATTTGAAGTAATGGTACCTCCTGATATGCCGTCTACAGCATAGTCACCACTCGAAGTCCCTTGTTTCACAACTGAAATAGACTGGAATACTCCAGCTTCTGAGATTTTCTTCCCTGGGAATTGGTCCGTGAACATTGGCGTAGTGATTTCTGCACCCAAACCTGGGGTTTCACTCTTGTGGCCAAAGTTTGCACCAACCACTGTATTCCTGTCAGCTTCCAAACTTACAAAGCCCCAAACAGGACCCCAAAGGCCCTTACCACGCATGGGAACAATGTAATAAGTCTCGCCGCCTTTGTTCGCCACGTATAATGGAACTTCACGGTCCATGTTTGACGATTTAATTGCGTCAGCCATATCTATATTGAAGCCATACTCTCGATTTTTCTCTGTCAAATGCATTCCTCCCTGTATGGTCCTTACGTCGGTGATGACTTCGTTAAAAGACGCTTCAGCTTTGCTGCGATCTACCTCAACTCCTACTGAAGCCAAGATGCTTTGCATTTTTTCTTGCTTGACATTATTGGCTTGTTTTGATTTCAAACCCAATGATGCACTTGATAATAAAACCGCCACTACTATTACCATCACAGTGGCAAATGTGTACGTATATCCGTTGCTATTTACATTCATAATTCTAGAGATTTAGGCGTGAGCAACGCGTTTTGCACGACGCTTGATATTGGCTTCTACCACGTAGTAGTCAATAAGCGGTGCCATAACATTCATAAATAGGATGGCCAACATAATACCTTCTGGGTATGCCGGATTAAATACGCGGATCATGATTCCGAAGAATCCGGCCAAGAAACCGTAGATGTATTTTCCAGTTTCTGTTTGAGCTGCACTTACTGGATCAGTAGCCATGAAGACCATACCGAATATGAAACCACCTAACATTAACTGGTGCAAAGGATTCAATCCCATGAACTCATTTACCGCGAACAGGTTAAAAATGCCTGCCATTGCCAAACCACCTACAAAGAAGCTCAGCATAATTTTCCAAGAGCCTACTCCTTTGAATACAAGGAATAGACCTCCTAATAGGATCAAGAATGCCGATGTTTCACCGATAGAACCTGGAATCAATCCCAAGAATGCGTTCATTAATGAATAATCGCCTCCCACTTCAAACTTAGTCATAACGGAACTTCTAATGGCCTCTGTCGAAGGGTCATCTAAGCGTAATCCTGTTGTTGTAGCAAGATCACCAAGGGCTGTAGCACCTGAGTACCCATCTACTACTTCACCGCCTTTGGTATTAATCCATACTTGGTCACCTGACATCCATGTTGGGTAGGCGAAGAAGGCGAAGGCACGTGCTGTAAGCGCCGGGTTTAATAAGTTCATTCCGGTTCCACCAAATACCTCTTTACCGATCAATACTGCAAATATGGTACTCGCAGCTACCATCCATAACGGGATATCTACTGGCATAATCATAGGAATCAACAACCCTGAGACCAAGAAACCTTCGTTTACAGGGTGATTGCGTTTCCATGAAAAGAAAATTTCAACCCCTAGACCGGCTGCGTACGTCACAGTGATCATAGGCAGCATTTTCAATGCCCCAAAGAGGAAGCTGTCCAAGAGCGCCGCTTCTCCACCGATGGCAGCGAAGTGCAATCTACCGATGTTCCACATCCCAAATAGTAGGGCTGGAACCATGGCGAAGATTACCGTCACCATCGTGCGTTTCAAATCAATTGCATCACGAACGTGTGCACCGGAGTGCGTCGTGTGATCAGGAACGAAAGCCATTGTCTCTAATGCGTTGTGCAAAGGATAGAGCAAATTTCTCTTGCCATCTTTTTCAACGAGCGGTCTAGTCTTGTCGATTATGTTTTGTACAAACTTCATAATATGGCTATTATATCATTTCTTTTCTGAGATCATTCAAACCGTCACGTACAATCTGCTGCAACGGCAACTTAGAAGTACAAGCAACTTCCGCAATGGCGAAATCTTCAGGTACTACTTCGTAAATACCCAACTGCTCCATTTTTTCGATGTCCTTAATCAAAATGCTACGAAGCAGTTGTTGCGGGAAAATATCCATTGGAATGAACTTCTCGTATTCTCCACTCACCACAAATGCACGCTCTTCACCGTGCATATTGGTGTCCAAATCGTACTTGCGGTTCGGGAACAACCATCCCCAGAAGGCACGGTTGGTAGAAAACTTACCAAAACCTGGAAGTACCCAACCAAAGAATTCAGTTTGGTTTCCTTCTGGGATGGCAGTCAGTTGTGCTTTACCGAAGCTCAAGAAGCCATCTGCGGCCAGTTGAATTCCTGTCAATACATCACCTGCGATAAGACGAGTGTTATCTGCATTGATGTTCGCACTTATAAATTCATTTAGGTTTACTCCTTGTAACATAGTAGCGTAGCCAGTGTTCATAGCTTTCGAACCAGTAACGGCTACTTTGTATTCTGGAGCGTATTCTCCAGTCAAAAAGGCACGACCTATAATAGGAAGGTCAATGGCATTCAATGTCCAGACCACCTCACCTTTATTGATAGGTGCAACTTTGGCAATCTGCGTACCGACTAACCCTTTTGGATGTTTGCCTGAGAATGAGATGTGAGTGGCTCCGTCAACTTGAAGTTCAGGGACATCTGTGGCGTCTACATCATGACTCACATATACCTTCCCTGTAGTCATCAAGGCCAAGGCGCTGATGGCAGCTTGTACTGCTTCACTTTTGCCTGCCAACTGTGCAGCTAGGTCTCCATTCAACGGTCCGCTCTGGATGCCGTTTACGAAGATGTCGCGAGGCTGCTCGTTCATGCTGGCCACAACGCCGTACGGGCGAGTGGTGATGAAGGCGCCAACACCAGTACTTGAGAAGTGAGTTGCAGCAGCCTCGCGATCTCCTTTAGTAAGGTCGAACGCTCCGTGCTTGGCATAGCTTGTTTCACTGTCCGCCAACAACAAAACAGCCAAGATTTTACGCTTTGCTCCGCGTTTGATCTCGGCTACTTCTCCTGATACAGGGGCACAAATTTTTACTTCTGGACGGTCTTTGTCGTAAAACAAAGTATCACCCGCCAATACTTTTGATCCAGCTTTCACTGCCAATTTTGGCGTGATACCTGGAAAATCTAAAGGGCTTACGGCATAAGTCGAGGCGTTGTATTGCCCGAAATCGTTCGAAGAAGCTTCGCCGACCAACTTAATATTGTATCCCTTTCGAATCTTGAAGGATTGAGACATCGTACTTTAAGTATGATTTTGGGTTGCAAAATTAGAACACAGACAACTTTTAGCCACAAGAAATCGGTACTAATTGTACCTTAGACACCAATATTTTATAAAAATGTCTGTTCATAAGTCCGTGATATTAGTCATAGCCTTGTTTTGTAAGGTTTTGACGGCCCAAATTCTTACCGATACGGTAGCTTTTGATTACCTAAAAACGGTACAATTAGCCCCCGTAGGAGCACCGATGGACTTCCCCGCATACGAATTGGGTAAGAAACAGGGGCTAGAATTCAGTTTTGACGACATGGCTTATGAGTGGAACAACTATGGATACCGCATTCAACACTGTGATAAGAATTGGTACCCATCAGACCTATTGATCAACCAATACTTGGATGGTTTCGATGGAAATTATTTGACCAATTTCGCCATTAGCGTCGGTACCTTCGTTCCCTATACACATTACAAGACGATCATACCTAATGAATACATTCGCCCAAAGATCAGCGGAAACTACGTCTTGGAAATATTCCAAAATGATGACCCCGAAGATATCATTATACGGCGTCGCTTTATCGTGTATGAAACACTGGCTATTCCTGCGGTAGAAGTTATTCGTGCGGTAGACTTGACGAATTTTAGTACCGAACAGCAAGTAAATGCACGTGTAGCCCTGGCCGGATACCCTATTCAGGACTACTTCAACGATTTAGACCTCAGCATTCTTCAAAACCGCCGCTGGGACAACAGCCTCAATGGCCTCAAACCGACCTTCATCAATGACGGCATGCTCGAATACAACTTCATGGGCGAAGGGTCATTCGAAGGTGGTGTGGAGTTTCACACCTTCGACACCAAGCGATTGAACCAGGTGGGCATGGGCGTAAAAGTGAGCGAACTGGATTCTTGTTGGCAGGTCTTTTTGGATGAAAAGAAGAACCGCAGCATAGCCGTCTACAGCTTTCAGCCTGATATCAACGGAGCACGATTAATCCAGCGGGCCGATGTTGGAAATCCGGATTTGGCCGGAGACTACTGCGTCGTGGAATTCTATTTTGAAAGCCCTGAGCTCGAAGTCCCGGTATATGTTTTTGGCCAATTGACCAACTGGCAGCTTCTCCCAGAATTTCGCCTAGAATACAATTATGCACGCGGCGCCTACTCGGGCAAAATCTTTCTCAAACAGGGCTACTACAATTATGTATTTGCCCACCCCAATGCCGAAGGCGGCGCCAGTACCGAGTTGACGGAAGGCACCCACTGGCAAACGAAAAATGATTACACTTTAATTTTATACAACCGCAGTATGGGACTGCGCTACGATAGAATAATTGGCTACCTTAAACCCTCAATTGTTAACCGATGAGAACACTCCTTTCCCTTACTTTCGCCACCCTCTCTACTGCTGCTTTTGCATGGGGACTTACCGGCCATCGCATCGTGGGACACATTGCAATGGACCACCTCAACCCTGAGGTTAAAGCGCACATTATCAACACCCTTGATGGGGAAGATTTAGCCATGGTTGCGAACTGGATGGACTTTATTAAATCCGAACCGTCGTACGACAGCTTGAACGCGTGGCACTACTGCACCGTGGAATCTGTCGACCATTTAGACCACCACGAGCACCCGGACAAAGGGGACGTTTGGATGGCCATCGATAAATTCCTCAAGGAAATTGAAACGCAAAACTACAGCGTGGACGAGGCCTTCGCCTTGCGCGCCCTTGCCCACCTTATTGGCGATGTGCACCAGCCGTTGCACTGTGGCAATGGTACGGACATGGGTGGAAACCAAGTAAAAGTCAAGTTCTTCTGGGAGAGCTCCAACTTGCACCGCGTATGGGACAGCGGACTCATCGATTACTGGAAAATGTCGTATACCGAATACTCAACTTGGATCATGAGCACCGTGACCCCTGAACACATTCAATCATGGAAAGGAACAACCACCAAGGATTGGGTGCGTGAGAGTGTGGAAATGCGCGAGCAGTGCTACTCGACTATGGGCGACCCCGAACGCATGGGGTACCGCTATGTTTATGACAACACTGAACTATTGCACCTGCGACTGGCTCAGGCAGGGGTGCGCCTCGCGGACGCCCTCAACCAAGCCTATGCCGCACGAGGCTGAGAAAAATTTTTGGCACCATAAAAAAGCCGCCCGGAGGGCGGCTTTTTTATGCTTCAGTAGCCACAAGTTCGAGCAGCTTCACGATGACATCGGTCGCGCTCTCCATATCCTGTAGGCTCACAAATTCATAGGGACTGTGGAAGGCGTGTTCCCCCGCAAAAATATTGGGACAAGGAAGACCCATAAAGCTGAGCTTAGACCCATCTGTACCGCCGCGGATCTTTGCCTTGCGCACGGGCAATCCGCATGCATCAATGGCTTTTTCTGCCAAGGCCACGACTTGCGGATGTTGGTCGAGGATCTCCTTCATATTGCGGTATTGCTCGCTGATCTCAATCTCATAACTAGTGCGCTTCACTGCTTTGGAAGCTTGTTTGGCGAGGGCATGAAGTAATTGGGCATATTCGTCCAATTCCGTCGAATCAAAACTGCGCAAGATCATCGTGATGCGTACTTCTTCCACCCCGCCTTTAATCTCATACGGGTGCACGAAGCCAGCCTCTCCTTTGGTCGCTTCCGGTGCCCATTCTTGGCGCGGCAACAAACTCAAAAACACTCCAGCGGCCTTCAAGGCATTGCCCATCTTCTTGTGGGCATATCCCGGGTGGGTATTGGCCCCGCGGAATATCACGGTCGCTCCATCTGCCGAAAAGGTCTCGTCTTCAATTGATCCCTTAGTGGCACCGTCCATGGTATAACCCCAGGCAGCGCCCAATTTCTCGATATCTACATGATCCGCACCACGGCCTATTTCTTCGTCCGGAGTGAACAACAACTTCATCGTTGCATGCGGCAGCTCAGGATGTTTCATCAAATACGCCGACGCAGCCATGATCTCGGCCACACCAGCCTTATTGTCCGCACCCAACAAGGTCGAACCGTCAGAGGTAATGATGGTATGTCCTTCCATTTCTTTCAATGGCCCAAAGGCCTTGGGGGCTATGACGATATCACCCTTTGGCAATACAATATCACCTCCGTCGTAGTTGTGGTGTAAGGTCGGTACTACCCCTGCCCCGCTGTATTCTGGCGAGGTATCCATGTGAGAGCAGAAGCAGATGGCCGGCGCACTCTCATGGCCTGCCGAAGCCGGGACAGTCGCATATACGTAGCCCTTCTCGTCCATGTGCGCATCATTGACGCCCATCGCAAGCAATTCTTCCACGAGTACGCGGCCCAAATCTTTTTGCTTTTCCGTAGACGGTACGGTTGTGCTGTGTGGGTCACTTTGCGTATCTATTTGTACGTAACGCTGAAATCTTTCTAAGAGGTCGGGGTATTTCATGTGTCCAATTTTTGATGCAAGCTGCTCGGGTAAAACACCGTACGTAGCAGCGTTTCCAATATGATTCTAAGGTCCAATAGCAAGGACCAATTCTCAATGTAATACACGTCTGCCCGGATCCGCTCCTGTAACAGAGCTTCATCCGCGCCGGGTCCGCCGCCGCGCAACCCACGGCTTTGTGCCAACCCGGTCATCCCCGGCTTGGCCCAATGGCGTATGCGGTAATTTTTTACCAACGAACTATAGGATTCCACATCCTCGCTCGTGTGCGGGCGCGGTCCCACCAAACTCATCTGCCCCGCCAAAACGTTGAACAGCTGAGGCAGCTCGTCCCATCCCATTTTACGCATCCAACGCTGCAATGCATTGGAATCGCCCGTAGACGGTTTGATCGTCTGAAACTTCAAGACTTTGAATGGCCTTCCTGATAACCCAACTCGCTCTTGAATGAACAATGGCTTCACCCCGGATAAGAGCAAGAGGATGGCCGAAATTGGAAAAATCCAAGACAATAACACAACGATGCCCACCAGGGCAAAAACCACATCAAACAATCGCTTGAGAAGCGCGTTAGACCATAATAATAGCGGTTCGCTGCGCTGCGAGAATACCGGAATGCCCTCCAGCGTAGACATATTCATCTGACCGGCATAATGCGAGCCCATATCCGGAAGGTAGCGGAACCGTACACCGCGCATCTCTGCCCAGCGCTCCGCCTCTTGGTATTGCGTTGAGGCCGGCGATAGGGCGCATATAATTTCATCGATATCTAGCCTTTCATCCAACGCTCCCGCGTCGGCACCAACATGAGTCCAGCCTAATTCTGGGCGGTGGGTCGTAAGCGCAATAAAGGCGTCAGCCGTGGCGTGGCTGCCCAATAAATAGAACCTACGCTGCCATTTCCCCGCAGCCATTTGGCGGCGGAGGTAGGCCACATAAAATAATCGGCTCAACCAAGCTAATGCATAAAACGCACTGAAGAAGACCGCCAAAAACAGACGGCTGTAGTAATATCCTTTGAGTCCTACGACGATAATCGCTAGGATGGCGAATTGCGCGAGGGCTGCTTGAAGTAACTGGCCCGTAACGTTGCGCTGCTCCAAACCCGCAGTGTAGGTGAAGCTTCCCGACCACCGGCCCACGACGAGCCAGCTCACTCCAGTAAGTACCCAAAGCTGTAAGTAGTAGTTGTAATATTCTGGATTCGAGATGCGCAGATCCTCAAAGCGCCACCACCCTACTACCGCGAAGAGGCCAACGATCAGCAATAAATCTGTCGTGAGTGTGAGTATTCTGTAAATATTTGCGCTCTGGTTCTGCATAAACGACGCTGAAAAGATACTTACTTTTACAACGATGAGCACAACCCAAAGCCCTATTGTATACGCCAACGGTGTTGGACCGGATCGCGCCGCAGTCCTTGCGGAAGAGCTTGGAGTACGTACCATGCGACAAATGCTCGAGCACTACCCCTTCCGCTATGTGGATAAAAGTAGTTTTTCCACAGTGGCAGGGCTGACCGCATTTAGCGGCGAGGTGCAAATTAAAGGGCAAATCACCGGATGGGAAACCGTTGGTGCGGGAAGGCAAAGCAGATTGGTCGCATATTTCAAAGATGCAACCGGTGAAATAGAATTGGTTTGGTTCAAGGGGGCCAAGTGGATCTCGCGTTCCCTCAAGGCCAATGTGCCACTCATCGTATACGGTAAAGTCAATGATTTCAAGGGGAAAAAGAGCATTCCCCACCCCGAAATTTATGCGCCAGAGACGCAGCAAAGCTCCGCCTTAGAACCGGTGTACTCCACCACTGACAAGCTGACCAAAAAAGGTCTTCATTCCAAAGGATTGGGCAAGATCATTTATGGGATATTAAAAACGGAATTGGCCCATATCCAAGACCCCTTGAGCGAAGCATTTCGTACGAAACACGGTCTCATCGGATTGCCCCAAGCCCTTCAGTGGATTCACTTCCCCAAGAATGCCGAACACCTCGAGGCGGCGAAAAAACGGATTAAGTTTGACGAGTTCTTCTTTTTACAACTAACCCAATTGCGCAACAAAATGCGCCAGAAAACTGGCATCAAAGGCTATGCTTTTGACGAGGTCGGACAGACATTTTTGAACTTCTACGAAAATCACCTGCCTTTTGAATTGACCGGCGCACAAAAGCGCGTAGTCAAAGAAATACGGGCCGACGTCCGCACCGGCGCTCAGATGAACAGATTGGTACAAGGCGATGTGGGCAGCGGTAAAACCATCGTGGCACTGTTGGCTATGTTATTGGCCATAGACAATGGGTACCAAGCGGCCTTGATGGCGCCTACAGAAATCTTGGCCACCCAACATTACGAAGGCCTTAAGGAATTGTGTGCCCCAGCAGGCATTTCCATCGCCCTGCTCACAGGAAGCTCCTCCGCTGCTGAGCGCGCCTCCATTCACCAAAGTCTTGCGGACGGCAGCCTATCCATATTGATCGGGACCCATGCCCTCATTGAGCCTACGGTAAAATTTGCCAACCTCGGCCTCGCCGTCATCGACGAGCAGCACCGTTTTGGGGTGGCACAACGCGCCAAGCTTTGGAAAAAAAACGAACACCCGCCACACGTATTGGTCATGACCGCCACGCCCATCCCGCGTACCCTGGCCATGAGCATCTACGGGGATTTGGACGTGAGCACCATCGACGAGCTTCCGCCGGGAAGAAAGCCTATACAGACCCACCATTTGTTTGAAAAAAATCGCCTCAAACTCAACGGCTTCATGCAGCGTGAAATTGCGAAGGGTCGCCAAGTCTATGTGGTATTCCCGTTGATTGAGGAGAGTGAAAAATTAGACCTTAAAAACCTTCATGACGGCTACGAACAACTCCTGAGAGATTTTCCGCGTCCGCAATATGAAATCGCGGTCGTCCACGGGCGCATGAGTGCGGAGGAGAAGGAGGGTGAAATGCAGCGCTTCGCCAAGGGCAAGGCGAACATTCTCGTCGCTACAACAGTTATAGAGGTGGGTGTGAACGTGCCCAATGCCAGTGTGATGGTCATCGAGAATGCTGAGCGTTTTGGGTTGAGCCAATTGCACCAGCTGCGCGGACGCGTCGGCCGAGGATCTGAAGAAAGCTACTGCGTATTAGTTTCTTCCTTCAAACTCACCGAGGATGCAAAGACGCGTCTGGAAACCATGGTTCGCACTCAAGATGGGTTTGAAATCGCCGAAGTGGACATGCAATTGCGCGGTCCCGGAGACATGATGGGAACAAGGCAGAGTGGCCAATTACCTTTTAAGCTCGCCTCCCTCACCGGAGATGGACCACTTTTAACTTGGACACGGCATATCGTGGAACAGTTATTGCGTGAAGACCCGCAACTAAACCAAAATGAACACCAAACCATAAAAAATCACTGGGCCGCATTATACAAGCACAAGTGGGGATGGAACCGAATATCATAAAATGCCAAAACGTATATCCCAATTTTTAAAATCCTACCACGAATTACTGGTACGGACAGGTGGATATACCTTTTTGCGCTCCAATCTCCTGAAACTAGGTGCCTCCATTTTTATCATTTTAGGATTGTTTTACTTAATCGATGTGTTTGTCATCGACCTCGATGATGCCATGTCGTGGGCGACACAGATTTTATCCCCAATGGGAGTGGTAAGCCTATTTTTTATAAGCGAAGTTTCAATTGGATTCATTTCTCCAGAGTTACTTATCGTATGGGCAGATGAAACCGCCAATCCGAGATGGACACTCATTTTATTGGCGGCTTTATCCTATGGTGCAGGAATTGTCTCCTACTTTTTGGGTCGATACTGGGCGGCGCGTAAAGTCGTTCGAGAACGGTTTCTTGAGAGACATAAAAATACGATGGAGCAACTGCGTCGATTCGGTGGATTGCTCATTATCCTTGCAGCCCTCACACCGCTACCCTATCCTATTGTTTGCCAGCTATGCGGGATGAACAAATACCCATTCAAATATTTTGTGTGGATTACACTAGTGAGGTTCCTCAGGTTTGGATTGTACGGCGCCTTACTCTTTTCTGCCTTTTAAAAGCCGTGTATTGCCCTTTGCTTTTGCTTGGCAAAGTGTACCTTTGAATCTTATTCGAATTTTGCGCGCATGAAGATTTCATACCGTTGGTTAAAGCGATACTTACACCTAGACCTCAGCCCTGAGCGAGTAGCCGAAATCCTAACCGATACTGGCCTTGAAGTGGAAGGTGTTGAAGAAGTTGAATCCGTTAAAGGAGGACTCCGCGGAGTAGTCGTAGGCAAAGTATTGACCTGCGAACAACACCCCAACGCTGATCGATTGCGCATCACCACCGTAGATGTTGGCGAAGGCGACTGCCTACAAATCGTTTGTGGTGCGCCAAACGTCGCCGCCGGTCAAACCGTACCAGTGGCCCTCGTCGGTACCACCCTATACCCAGGCGGTGAAGAATTGACTTTGAAAAAAGGTAAAATTCGCGGCGAAGTGAGCATGGGAATGATCTGTGCAGAAGACGAACTAGGATTAGGCAACGACCACGACGGCATTTTAGTGTTAGAAGATAAATGGGAATCCGGTACGCCCTGTGCTGAAGTATTCTCTCTAGAATCCGACCACGTATTTGAAATAGGCTTAACACCGAATCGAACCGACGCCATGGGACATGTAGGGGTGGCCCGCGACCTTCGTGCGGCGTTGATCACCGCGGGAGAATCGGCCCCAGCCTTAAGCACCCCGAGCGGTACATTCTCTACAAATGCCACCAACCCCATCACCCTTAAAGTTGAAGATGATGGTTGTCCGGCCTACTTTGGCGCCTACCTCACCAATATTACCGTACAGGAAAGCCCCGAGTGGTTGCGAAACAGCTTGACCGCCATCGGCCTAACCCCGAAAAACAACGTAGTTGATATCACCAACTACGTCATGCACACCTTCGGTCATCCATTGCATGCCTTTGATGCAGACCAACTTCAAGGAAATGCCGTCATTGTACGTCCTGCTAAGACCGGCGAAACCCTCACCACTTTGGATGAGGTAGAACGCACCTTGGACCCTGCAGATATGATCATTGCCGACGCCAAAGGGCCCGTTTGTATTGCTGGCGTATTGGGTGGATTGACCAGCGGAGTAAGCCAAAACACTAAAAATGTCTATCTCGAAGGTGCTTATTTCAACGCCGTACGAGTGAGAAAAACCGCCAAGCGTCACGCCATCAATTCCGATGCCAGCTACCGCTACGAGCGTGGCGTAGATCCGAACATAACGGCTCAAGCACATGCGTACGCTCTATCCCTACTATCAGAACTCGCAGGTGCTGATATCAGCACTGTAGATCTCGTTGGTGCCGCCTCTTTCCCTTGGGAAGAAGTGAGCTTCAGTTTCCAAAAAGTCATGTCTTTGATTGGACTAGAACTCAGCGCAGATACCGTGGATTTGATCCTTAAACAATTGAACTTCAAAATCCTTGCGGTCAATGGAGACACCTGGAAAGTCGCTGTCCCCACCTACCGTGTGGATGTGACCCGTGATGTAGATATCGCCGAGGAAATCTTGAGAATCTATGGATTCAACAAGGTAGAGGTGCCTTCGCAAATGAAAATTAGCGTGGCTCCACTAGACCCTCGTCCAGAAAAACTAGAAAAGAATTTGCTCCAACAACTCACAGGAAATGGCTTCTACGAAATCATGAACAATTCCTTGAGTAAGGGCGAAGATTATGAAAAACTTCAAGGCGAACTCGTGGACTCCCTCGTGGAGATGATGAACCCACTGAGTCTCGACCTCAACGTGATGCGCGCCAACCTCCTCTTTGGCGGCTTGCAAGCCATTAGCTTCAACCAAAAACGCCAACAACCGAACTTAAGATTTTTCGAGCGAGGAAAAACATACGGCAAAGGGGCCAGCGGGTTTTACGAACAAACCAAGCTCGACCTTTTCGCCGCTGGCCACGCCACTACGGACTATTGGAAACAAGCTGCCCAATCCAACGATTACTTCTGGATGAAGGGAATGATGGAGGCACTACTTCAAAGGTTGGGACTGAACGCCACCTTTAAAACTGGCAGCCACTCCCTCTACGGCGAGTACGTGGAAATCAAGGCAGGCAAGAGCACCATTGGATTCCTAGGCACGGTTCATCCGAAGGTGTTGAAGCACTTCGATTGCAAAGGCGCTGTAGTGCATGCTTCGATGAATTGGGAACAATGTGTCCAATTAGTCTTGAATCAAGGCAGCCAACTCTTCGAAAACCTACCCAAGTTCCCATCCGTTCGCCGCGATGTAGCGCTATTGGTGGATCGCAATGACTCCTATCAAAACTTGGAAGAAATCATCACCCAAACGGGTCGCGGACTCTTGCAAAACACCTTCCTGTTCGATGTATACGAAGGGGATAAATTGCCGAGCGACAAAAAGAGCTACGCGATCGGAATGATCTTCCAAGACGCCAATAAAACGCTGAACGATAAGGCGGTAGATAAAATGGTTTCGAAGATTCTGGACCAATTGAACAAACGTGCAGGGGCTGTGTTGAGGCAGTAGCATGATCAAAATCGCCTGGGCACCCATTTACCATCATCCCTTACCGGACAACCATAGGTTTCCCATGGCGAAATACAGCCTGCTCCCAGAGCAGCTGTTGTACGAAGGCACCCTCACTACGGACCAAATCATTCATCCTATTCTCCTCCCGGAAGAACGAATCCTTCGCACCCATAGCGCCGAATATTGGCAGCAACTCAAAGACTTGACTTTGCCGGGCAAGGCGCAACGAAAAATTGGCTTCCCCCTATCCCAACAATTGATCGACCGCGAGCGCACGATCTGTCAAGGCACCGTGGACCTTGCCGTTCACGCGCTCACCCAAGAAAGCGCTGGACTCAATGTCGCCGGCGGCACACACCATGCCTACTATGACCGTGGTGAAGGTTTCTGCATCCTCAATGACATCATCATCGGTGCCCACCACCTGATCGACTTTCACGGCCTCGAACGCATCCTCGTCATTGACCTAGACGTTCACCAAGGCAACGGTACCGCCGTTCTTGCCCAGGGCGACCCACGTATCCACACCTTTTCCATGCACGGCGCCAAAAACTATCCCTACCACAAGGAAACCTCCGACCTAGATATTCCGTTGGACGATTTCACTGGCGACGAAATCTACCTCAGCACTTTAGAAGAATCATTGGATCAGCTCTTCAATACCGTACAACCCGAATTCATATTCTTTCAAAGCGGCGTGGACGTATTAGAAGGCGACAAACTCGGCCGCATGGGACTCACCTTACAAGGTTGCAAACGCCGTGACGAACTCGTTTTTAAATACTGCAAAGAGCACCTCACTCCTGTGGTTGCTGTCATGGGCGGGGGCTACAGTCCACAAATCAAGACCATCATTGAAGCGCATGCCAACACTTTTCGCTTGGCCTCGTTTTATTTTGGTTAGAAAACAAAAACGGCCTCTACTCTCGTAGAAGCCGTCTGTTATTTCATATCCCAAATTTTATTTGGTCAGGATATCACTCAATGCATTGTCGTAGATGTCTTGGTATTCAGCAACGGTGCCCCAGTCTTCATCGTCCACACGAATGCTGCCTTTAGTTACGTGGCCCAACAAATCGAAATCACAACCGTTCAGCATCATCAAGTCGATGAAGTCATCTTTATCATCTTCACTTACCGTCACCAAAATGCGACTTTGGCTTTCACCGAAAAGCATCGCATCCTTGCGGAACTCAGCCGGTAGTGTGATGTCGAATCCTAAACCCGAGGCCATTCCTTTTTCCAACAATGCCACAAACAAACCTCCCTCACTTACATCATGGGCACTGTTAATTGCGCCTTTGCGAATGAGCATTTGAAGTTGTTTTTGATTGGCAAACTCCTCTTCCAAATCGAAGTGAGGGGTTGTACTCTTCTCTACGCCGTGAATGTTCACCAAGTATTGAGAAGAATTAATATCGTCGTGGTTAGATCCAATCATGAAGATGAGGTCTCCTTTGGCTTTGTAATCCAAGGTCATCACATACTTCTTGTCTTCAACCACACCAATCATACCAATAGTTGGTGTTGGGAAAACTGGATCTACTTTATCGCCAATCTGTGTTTGGTTGTAGAAGCTCACATTTCCGCCGGTTACCGGAGTCTCGAAACGTTCACATGCAGCACTCATTCCTTTAATCGAACCGACAAACTGCCAGTACACCTCAGGATTGTAGGGGTTACCGAAGTTCAAACAATTGGTCACTGCTGAAGGGATACCTCCTGAACAAGAAATATTTCGTGCCGCTTCGCTTACTGCTATAGCACAACCTACTTCAGGATCTGCGTGCACGTAACGGCTGTTACAATCCACGCTCATGGCCAAGGCCTTGTTTGTACCTTTAATGTTCACCACACCGGCATCTGTAGGTGCATTCGTGCTCATGTTACGCGTGCCTACCATGCTATCATATTGCTCGTAGATATAGCGTTTAGAGGCAATGTTCGGCAACGCCACCATCTGTATTGCAACCGCTTTCAAATCTGAAGGCTGAGCAATGCTATCAATGTTGAATTGCTTGTATTCTTGGTAATACGCAGGCTCAGACCATTCTCTGTGGTATACAGGGGCTCCGCCACCTAGGACCGCGCTTTCTGCAGGAATAGAACCTACGAGTTCCTCACCCCAGTAGTAGTTCACAGTACCGCCTTCTGTAACGACACCGATCTCTTCACATTCAAGATCCCATTTTTCAAAGATGTCCAATACTACTTGCTCCTTGCCTTTTTCTACGACAACGAGCATGCGCTCTTGAGATTCCGAAAGCAAGATTTCCCAAGCTTCCATTTCTTGACGCAATGGCACTTTGTCTAACCAAATGTCCATTCCATGCTCACCGGCTGCAGACATTTCACAGCTTGAACAGGTAATACCTGCCGCACCCATATCCTGCATACCTACTACAGCATCCGTAGTGGCGAGTTCCATCGTAGCTTCAAGCAATAATTTTTCTTGGAACGGATCCCCTACTTGTACCGATGGGATGTCGTCTGCGCTATCCTCGTCAAGATCCTTCGAAGCAAAGGATGCGCCGTGAATACCGTCCTTACCTGTAGCTGAACCAACGATGAATACAGGGTTACCTGCACCTGTTGAAGTTGCTGAAATTTGCTTACCTACTTCAACAATACCTGCTGAGAACGCATTGACAAGCGGGTTTTGGTGGTAACACTCGTCGAAGTAAACTTCACCGCCAACGATAGGAATACCAAAAGAGTTTCCATAATCTCCAATACCCTTGCTCACTCCTTTTACCAACCATTTGGTACGGTCTTCGGTAGGCTTACCAAAACGTAGGGAGTTCAACTGGGCAATAGGGCGCGCACCCATCGTGAAAATATCACGGTTGATCCCACCAACTCCGGTAGCAGCACCTTGGTAAGGCTCAACGGCAGAAGGGTGGTTGTGCGATTCGATTTTAAAACAACATGCTAATCCATCGCCAATATCGACCAAACCTGCATTTTCCTCACCGGCTTCTACCAACATATGTGGGCCTTTTTTCGGCAATTTCTTCAACCAAACAATGGAGTTTTTGTAGGAACAGTGTTCGCTCCACATTACACCGTAAATGCTTAGTTCCAGGTAGTTTGGCGTACGGCCAAGGATTTCTTTGATCGACTCAAATTCTTCAGGACGTAGCCCCATTTCTTGAGCTTGTTCTATAGTGGCAACTGAAGTGCTATTCATTTTAAAAAGAATTTGTGCAAATTTAGGGATTCTTAGAGCAACACATTTGAATTCCATGCGCAATCTTTCCCACACATTTAGCCGATTTTTTGTTTATAACCTCCTCGCTTTGGCAGGGTTTTTCAGTTGCGCTCCAGCGCCGGAATTCGATGTTATCATAAAAGACTTCAGGTTGCACAATCCTACTTCTGCCATCAAGGGCCAAGAAAGTTCTGAATATTGGATTGGAATCAATGACGGTAGCATTGCAGAAATCATCGACATTACGCAGCACACCCTACTCCCTGAGGGAAAAGAAGAAATCTCATTGGACGGACAGCACCTCTATCCTGGCTTCATCGATGCTCACGGACACCTCTTCGGCTATGCGCGTACATTGAGTACGGTGAATCTGGTTGGCGCAAAGTCGAAAGAAGAATGTATAAAGCGTATTCAAGCCTACATCAATGCCCACCCAAACAAAACTTGGATTATAGGACGCGGCTGGGACCAAAACGACTGGCCCGAAAAATCCTTCCCGACTGCTAATGATTTAGCGGGGTTCGAAAACGTAAATATCTTCATGACCCGCATTGACGGGCATGCAGCCTGGGTAAATCAAGCCGTTTTGGATGAATTTGCCATTACGAATGAAACGATCGTTGAAGGCGGATCTGTGCTGGACGGCGTGTTGGTCGACAATGCAGAAAACCTCGTTCAAGTACCGGCCCTAAGCAATAAATTTTGGCGTACTGCCTTACTGCAAGCCCAAGACAGCCTTGTAAAATATGGCCTCACTGCAATGACTGATGCAGGATTGTCTAAAGATCAAATCCTACTCTTGGACTCCCTTCAAGAAGAAGGTAGCTTCAAGTTGTTCGTAAACGCAATGATCAGCAACAATGAGGAGGACCTTCAATATTTCGAAGCACACGGTCCTATTGAAAAACCTCTGCTCCGAGTAAAAAGCGTCAAAGCTTATCTCGATGGTGCCTTAGGATCTCGAGGCGCGCTGCTACGCGATCCATACCATGATTTGCCAGACCACTATGGCCTACCGTTGCTAAGTCCTGAGGAGCTGAATACACTGCGGGATCGATGCCTTGAAAATGAATGGCAATTGTGCGTCCATGCGATTGGAGATAGCGCCCACCATGTGCTTTTGGAAAGTTTCCAAGACTTACCCACTGACAAAGACCTTCGCTTCAGGGTAGAGCACGCACAGATCATGACACCTGAAGACAGTTCTTATTACACCCACCCCAATATCATTGCCTCTGTTCAGCCAACCCATGCAACCAGCGATATGTATTGGGCCGAGGAACGTCTAGGACATGAACGTATCCATCATGCCTACAGTTATTTAAGAATCTTTAATGCTGCGGGAGATCGTGTGGCTTTTGGGACCGATTTTCCCATCGAACACATTGATCCATTGGCCACTTTCTTTGCCGCGACCACTAGGCAAGATGTAAATCACTGGCCTGAAAACGGGTTCTTGCCAGAGCAATGTGTAAGCCCCTACATGGCCATAACTGCCATGACCCATGGCGCCGCCTATAGTGCTTTTGGCGAAGAGGAATACGGTGCCATCGCAGTAGGTCAACGCGCCAACTTCACAGTCCTAAACAACAACCTCTGGAGTGAGGAAACTATTATGCAACGAAAGAGTACAAAAGTCTTGCGAACCATTATTGCTGGCGAGTCGTTATATGCTGGTCAATAAAAGGTCCAAATGACATTTTTAGTATCTTGAACATTCGCTTAACACTATCAAATAACACACATGAATCAACCTACAAGATTATTCGACATCCCTAGGTACCAATTGGACCACATTCCGATGAAGTTAATGATGACTTCTAAAGTTGGTGGGGAGTGGAAGTCGTACAGCACCAAAGAGTTTGTGGATGCTGTCGATCAGGCAAGCCGCGCTCTTTTGGCTCTTGGAATTAAACACGGGGATAAAATCGCGCTGATTTCCCACAACAACCGTTGTGAATGGAACATCATGGACCACGCACTATTGCAAATCGGCGCCATAGACGTTCCCATCTATCCAACCATGACCGAAGACGATTACGAATATATCTTTAACCACAGCGAAAGTATTTATTGTTTCGTTTCCAATGACGAGCTATATCAAAAAGTGAAGAATACGATGCCTAAATGTGCAAACATGAAGCAGTGTTACACTTTTGAAAAGTATGAAGGCATTCCGCACTGGCACGAGGTTTTCGACATGGGTGCTTCGATGGACAACCAAGGAGAATTGGAAAAAATGGCTGCAGCCGTGCATCCAGAGGATTTGGCTACCATCATATATACTTCCGGTACAACTGGGCTTCCAAAAGGAGTGATGTTGTCCCACAGAAACATGATGTCCAATGTCATAAATGCCACGCCTCGCATTCCCGGATTGGTTCGTGGCCAAGCTCGCGCATTGAGCTTCTTACCCGTGTGTCACAGTTTTGAGCGATTCATCCAATACTTGTACATGTACAATGGCGCAGCCATATATTTCGCTGAGAGTATTGAAACCATCAAGGCGGATTTGAATTTTGCAAAGCCGACTATTTTCACTGCAGTTCCTCGCTTGTTGGAGAAGTTCTTCGACGGCATTGTTGCCAACGGAACAGCTGCGGGCGGATTGAAAACAAAAATCTTCGAATGGGCGGTAAGCCTTGCTTTACAGTGGGAACCTGAAAATGCCAATGGTGCTTTCTACCACTGGAAACTCGGGATTGCTGATAAACTGGTGTTCAGCAAAGTGCGTGCAGCTTTAGGAATGACCGAGATCAAGGCTGTGGCTTCAGGTTCTGCTGCCCTACAACCTAGATTGGCACGTTTCTTCTCTGGTATGGGCGTTCCTATTTTAGAAGGATACGGGTTAACTGAAACTGCTCCGGTGATTTCGGTGAACACCACCGCAGAACCAGGAATGATTCGCGTGGGATCCGTAGGTAAAGTAATCGACGGCGTTGAAGCAAAAATTACAGAAGACGGTGAGATCTTGGCCAAAGGACCAAATATCATGATGGGGTATTACAAACAACCAGAGCTTACTGCGGAAGTAATGACGGGTGAGTGGTTCCACACTGGTGATATCGGTGTAATTGAGGATGGATTCATCCGCATCACTGATCGTAAGAAGGAAATGTTCAAGACCTCAGGAGGTAAGTATATTGCACCACAGTTGATCGAGAACGAACTCAAAGCTTCACATCTCATTGAGCAGAGCATGGTCATTGGTTCGAACCGCAAGTTTCCAGCTGCCATCTGTATTCTAAATGAGCCTGGAGTAAAAGAGTGGTGTTCACGTCATGACATCGAGTTCACTACCATTGAAGAAATGGCTCAGAACCAACAAGTACGCGATCGCGTATGGCAAGATGTGGAGAAAGCAAATTCCGGCTTCGGCCAATGGGAAAAGGTGAAGAAGATCATCATCGACACCGAGGAATTCTCAGTAGATAACGGGTGTTTGACTCCTACATTCAAGGTGAAGCGCAAGCCTATCCTTGCTAAGTATGAAAAACAAATTGACGAGCTCTACGCGGAGTAAGTCATTTCAAACAAAAAGAAGATCCTCGCACTCGCGGGGATTTTTTTTACCCATACCCCAACCTTACAATAGGGTACAAAAAAAACCCGCCTCCACTGGAGACGGGCCACTATTATCTTTACACCGTTTAAGTTAAGCTTATAGAGCAGCTACGTGCTTGGCTAAGCTAGACTTCAAGTTAGAAGCTTTCTTTTTATGGATGATGTTGCGTTTTGCAAGTTTATCCAACATAGAAGCTACACGCGGAAGCAACTCAGCTGCTTCTGACGCATCGGTGGTTGAGCGCAAACGACGCACGGCGTTACGAGTCGTTTTGTGGTAGTAACGATTGTGTGCAGCCTTCTTGGCTGTTTGACGTATTCTTTTTAATGCAGACTTATGGTTTGCCATTGTCTTTTTAATTAAGTTTTTGTGACCCGTACGGGAATCGAACCCGTGTTTCCGCCGTGAAAGGGCGGCGTCCTGGACCGCTAGACGAACGGGCCAAAATGTTCCAGAACATTCCCCTTTCTTGTTTGGGGAGTGCAAATGTAATGAGGTTTTTCAGTTCCACAACACTTTCAATCAAAAAATCGAAAATATTTTCACCGTCTGGAACAAAGGCCTAGTAGGCTTTCGCGAAGACCACGCGTTGCTTACTCGGCTTGCCGGTCAGGACACAAGTTCCTTCTTCTTCCACATTATTAAGTGGGATACAGCGAATGGTAGCTTTCGTCAAATCCTTGATCTTATCTTCCGTCTCAGTCGTGCCGTCCCAATGCGCATAGACAAAGCCTGAACTTTCTTTGATTAATGCCTCGAATTCTTCCCAAGAATTGGCTACGTGTGTGCGCTCCTCACGGAATTTCAATGCCTTCTCAAACAAGCTATTTTGAATCTCGTCCAACAAGGATGGAACAACAGTCGCAACGTCAGCCTGAGAAACAAACTGTTTTGTTAGCGTATCTCTTCGGGCTAATTCCACACTACCCTTCTCCAAATCCTTGGGACCGATGGCTATGCGCAAAGGCACACCTTGAAGCTCGTATTGGTTGAACTTCCAACCTGGCTTTTGTGTATCGCGGTCGTCAAACTTCACCGTAATCCCTTGAGAGCGTAATTGATGCACCAAATCGTTTGCCACTTCTGAAATGGCATCCAACTGCTCTTGACCTTTATAAATTGGTACAATAACAACTTGATATGGAGCCAATTTCGGCGGCAAGACCAAACCGTTATCATCACTGTGCGTCATAATCAGTGCACCCATTAATCGGGTACTCACCCCCCAAGAGGTCGCCCAAACATGCTCTTGTGTTCCTTCTTTAGTTTGGAACTTCACATCAAATGCCTTAGCAAAATTTTGCCCCAGAAAATGAGAAGTTCCAGCCTGCAATGCTTTTCCGTCTTGCATCAATGCTTCGATACAATAGGTCTCCAAGGCGCCCGCAAAGCGCTCCCCTTCGGTCTTAAGACCACGCAACACCGGAATAGCCATGATTTCTTCTACGAACGAAGCGTAGACATCCAACATCGTTTCAGCCTCTTGAACAGCCTCCTCTTTCGTGGCATGCGCAGTATGGCCCTCTTGCCACAAGAATTCAGCCGTACGCAAGAACAAACGCGTACGCATTTCCCAACGCACCACATTCGCCCATTGGTTCACCAAAATTGGCAGATCACGGTAGCTCTGAATCCAATCGCGGTAAGTATCCCAAATGATAGTTTCAGAGGTTGGACGTACAATAAGCTCCTCCTCTAATTTGGCATTTGGGTCCACTACTACACCATTTCCATCTGGATCATTCTTCAAACGGTAATGAGTGACGACCGCACATTCTTTTGCGAAACCGTCGACGTGCGAGGCTTCCTTCGAGAAGTATGATTTTGGGATAAACAGCGGGAAGTACGCATTCATGTGTCCTGTTTCTTTGAATCGGCGATCCAAATCCGCTTGGATGCGCTCCCAAATGGCGAAACCGTACGGCTTAATCACCATGGAACCGCGGACTCCCGAGTTCTGAGCCAAATCAGCTTTCACTACAAGTTCATTGTACCATTTCGAATAATCTTCCGCTCTTGTTGTCAAGTGTTTTCCCATAATAGAGGTATTGGTATAACTTTTGTACCTTTCATTGCAGACGGCAAAACTACTGAAGTTATGAAGAAGGTTCTCCTACTTAGTGGCATTTCTTATCTACTACTTGTTTCATGTGGTACTTCTGTGAGTTTGACCGACAACTATTTCGAAGACGAAAACTATTACGACCCCACCCTGCCCTTGCCGCTATTTGCCCTTCCAAATAATGGAACTGGATTAGAAGAATTGGGCGAAGAAAATTTAGACGCGATCTGGCAAGGGAATACTGCAAACGGCTATAACTTTCCCAATACCCCCACCTACTCTCAGAATTACTGGTCCAACGGATTCGGTCGAATAAACTCGCCGTATTGGTCGATAAATTCCATGGGATCTTGGAACACTTTTGGTTGGAATAGCCAAATGGGATTATCTCCTTGGGGTAATTTTTGGATGCCTATGGGCTTCAACTCTCTAGGAATGGGAGGATTTGGATACGAACCATATGGTTACAATCCTTATGGTTACAACCCCTTCGGATACAATACGTACGGGTACAATCCATACAGCTACAATTACGGATACAATCCATACGGTTGGAATAATGGCTGGGTAAATACCGGTAATAATACTCCCGCACGACCAGGTATCAATTATGGTGGTTCTCGCCCATCTAGATACGGACGAAATGGCGGCGGTAGTGCCATCAATGGACGTACAACTGTAGATACCGACCAAAGTATTGGAGCACGTACTTTGCGTGCTATCCAACAACTTAGCGAACCCACTACCCCAAAGGGAAACTCGTCTCGCCCTACCAACCGGGTAAGGCCTACCCAAAGTACTTATGAGCGCCCCACAAGTACACAGAGATTTGACCCATCTGTAAACGACCGCTCATGGACACAACCTTCACAAAGCACTCGCAGCAATGGTAACAGTTCAAGAAGCTACTCGCCGAGTAATTCTGGGCGCAGTAGTTCAGGCAGCAGCGGTGCAGGAGGATCGAGACGTCGATGAGTAGATTGAAATTTCTATTTGTTGTATTAATTCTGGGCATGCATTTACACGCCCAAGACTTGGATTATTTCCTTGAACTCAATCAACCTACTTCCATTGGAGATGCCCGATTTACCAGCATGTCCTCGGCTACGGTCGCCCTTAGCGGTAGCATGACTGCCATCGCCTTAAATCCCGCCCTTGCTGGACTTTATAGGCAACAAGGATTCAGTGTGAATGCCGGTGGAATGACCCGGACCATATATGATCAAGATGATTTGTTTTTGAGAGGATCCACGAACCGAGCCATCCTTCCGAACTTCGGGTGGGTATCCAAAGACCCTGAAAGCCCTATGCGTTTGTTTTTTGTCTACAACACAGACAACGCATATGCGCGAAAATTCAAAATACAGGCCAGCGACGCCAACAGTATGCAACTGCCCATCATTGATTATGCCAACGGGACTCCACCCGAGTTTTTAGCAGACAATCTAGGGCCTTATGAGGACATGCTCTACCAGTGTTATGCCGTAGACTGGGACCCAGATAAGATGGAGTATGTGAGTACCGCAGACCTCACCTCCACAGATTACACGCACAACTATTTCCGAAAAGGGATGCGAAACAGAATCACCCTTGGCGCTGCCTTTCAGCAAAGCCCACAATGGTATTTTGGTGGAAGCATTCAATTAGTTACCTCCAACGAGGACGTCGAAATAGAGCATCGCGAGACCTACAATACCTATTCAGATTTGAATTATTTCAGTTCCTCTGAAGTCTGGACTAATTTTTCCGCGGGTATAAGCGGTAATGTAGGAATGTACTATCGCCCTCTTCAATTCCTACGACTTGGTGCAGTACTGGAGTTACCACAACTGCATGGCTTCAACTTGGATTGGGAAACTACCTTCAGCGCAACGCGTCCTTCGGTAAGTAGTAGTGCTATGACAGCACAGGGTTACGGGACTGAATATAGTTGGGGCGTCATCACCGCGCCTAAACTACAAACTGGTGCTACTATCATAGCTGGACGAGCGGGTCTCATCACTGCCGGACATACCTTCATTCCTCATTCATGGACAATGAGCACAGGTAGAAACGAGCGCTACCTCGCCGAAATTATCGATAGCACCATTTCAAATCAACACCTAGTTGCACTAGGCACAGAGTGGCGTTTAGGGCCATTAATTTTAAGAGGTGGAGGGCAATTCTCCCCTTCCTACCGCGAAGGGCAGCAAGCCGCCATGGGGTACAGCTTAGGACTGGCCATTCGCAGCGATCAAACTACCGTAGAATTTGGTTGGCAACGCCGTATTCAACGCAGCCAATACTATCCATTCAGCAAGGATTACAGCGATCCATTCTTGTACCAAATGCAAGAAGCGATTCTGGTCGCAGGCGTAGCTTGGAAAATCTAAGGGCTTTTCCATCTTTTGCCGTATTTTGCAGAGATATGAACTGCATTAGAATCACACTATGAATCATACTTGGTTGAAACGCTTAACTGCCCTAGTCTTACTAATCTCATTATGCCTCCCCCAGAAGGGCTTTGCTCAACGTAAAAGTAAGGACGACGCTACGGTATGGACTGACGCTAGCTTAGACGCCTTCAAGTGGAGAAATGTTGGTCCGGCAACGACATCAGGTCGTATTGTAGACCTGGCGGTTGATAGTAAAAATCCGGGTACCTTGTATTTGGCCTTAGCCTCGGGCGGGGTATGGAAGACGACCAATAATGGTACCACCTTCGAGCCTATTTTCGACGGGGAAGGAAGCTACAGCACAGGGTGTGTTGCTATAGACCCGACGAACTCAAATGTCGTTTGGGTCGGATCGGGTGAAAACAACAACCAGCGTTCAGTCCCCTACGGTGATGGGGTCTATGTGAGCCGCGACGGCGGAAAATCTTGGGAAAATGTTGGATTGTCTACCAGTGAGCACATCGGCATGATTACCATCGACCCGAATGATGGCAACCACGTATACGTAGCTGCCTACGGACCTTTATGGAGTTCAGGGGGTGAGCGCGGCATTTATGAGACGAAGGATGGCGGAGAAAATTGGACCCGCATTCTATATGTCAGTGAGCATACTGGATTCAATGAAATACATATGGATCCTAGAGATTCGAAAACTTTATATGCCACGGCTCATCAGCGTCGTCGCCACGTGTACACCTACCTCAGCGGTGGACCAGAAAGTGCTATCTACAAGAGCGCAGATGGTGGAGCGAATTGGAAAAAGCTTGGTGGCGGTTTACCCGGTGGCGATGTGGGCCGTGTCGGAATGGATATTGCGCCAGCTAATCCAGATAAGTTGTATGCGACAATTGAAGGGCACGGTACTTACGGATCGGAAGATCGTGGAGCTAGCTGGAGTAAGAAATCGGGGCATGAAACTTCTGGGAACTATTACGTAGAGTTTGTTTGCCACCCTACGGATGAAAACACCGTGTACAGTATGGATACCTATGCGCAAGTGAGTAAAGACGGAGGTAAAACGTTCAATCGTATTCCAAAGAGATTCAAGCATGTGGACAACCACTGTTTGTGGATTGACCCTGCGAACACGGATCACATGTATATCGGTACTGACGGTGGTTTGTATGAGACATGGGATGGGATGAATAGCTGGAATTGGAAGGCAAATATTCCTACAATCCAATTTTACCGCGTGGCCGTCGATAACGACTGGCCGTTCTACAACATTTATGGCGGAACTCAAGACAATAATAGCTTGGGTGGACCGTCTCAAACCATCAACTCACGCGGAATCATCAACAGCGATTGGTTTGTGACCAATGGTGGTGATGGTTTTGAAAGCGCTACGGATCCAGAAGATCCGAACATAGTATATGCACAAGCACAATACGGATGGCTGGTGCGATTCAATAAGCAAACTGGTGAGAAGACCCCTATTCAGCCGCAAAGCAGATACAAAGAGTCTGCTTATAGATGGAATTGGGATGCTCCCCTTATTGCGAGCAAGCACCAAAAGAAAACGCTATACTTCGCGGCGAATAAAGTCTTCAAGAGCACAGACCGTGGAGATAGCTGGACCGCTATTAGCGGGGACTTGAGCAGACAATTGGACCGCAATACTTTGCCTATTATGGACCGCTACTGGGGACCTGAGGCTGTGGCGTTGCATAAGAGCACTTCGATTTATGGCAACATTGTGACCATGAAAGAGCACCCTAACAAGCCGGGACATTTATGGGTCGGAACGGATGACGGATTGGTATGGAAGACGGAAGATGATGGTAAGAATTGGACCAGCGTAAAGAACTTCAATGCTTTACCTAAAACCCAAGTAGGATCGCTAAACCTACCATTGGTATATGTTCAGGACATCGTGCCTTCACAACATGACGATAATGTAATTTATGCGGCGTTCAACAACCACAAGAACGGCGATTTTAAGCCATACTTGTTCAAGAGTAACGATGGTGGCCGTTCATGGGAAAGCATCGCCGGTGACTTGCCTGTAAGAGGCTCTGTGTATAGCGTTGCCGAGGATCATATCAACCCGAACCTATTGTTCGTAGGTACTGAATTTGGTCTTTGGTTTACCCTTGACGGTGGCGAGCACTGGAAGGAATTGGGCAGCGGATTGCCGACCATCGCAGTCCGCGATATCGCCATCCAAGAGCGCGAGAATGATTTAGTATTGGCCACCTTTGGACGCGGATTTTACGTTTTAGACAATTACAGCCCGCTTCGTGAGCTTGAATACGTGCTGAATCAAGAGAATGCCTTCTTCACTACGAAGCCAGGACTTTTATTCCGCCGCGCTAACATTGGCGGAGTCGATTACAAGGGAGCGCAATTTTACACAGCTAAAAACCCAAAGGTTGGGGTTACTTTTGTATGGAACACTTCTTCAAGTGCGGCTAAAGTGAAGGACAATCGTCCAGAAGCCAATGAAAATCTACCCCATTACCCTAGCTTGGATCAACTTCGAGAAGAAGACTGGGAAGAGAAAGCGTATTTGTTGTTCGAAGTGACCGACAGCAGTGGAACTCCGGTTGCCCGTTTCACAAAAAACGACAGTAAAGGCATTCAACGCTATACTTGGGACGGACGCATAAGCAGCACTTCTTCTATTAGGACAAACGGGGAACCCGTCACGGAAGCCTATGGTACTTCATTTGTCATGCCAGGCACCTACTATATCTCTATGCACCGTTCGACCAACGGCTCCTTAGAAACATTGGTAGATAAGCATGAATTTGAAGTTAACCACCTCTATGACTATGAAGGTATCGATATGGCCTTCAACCAGAGTGTTGATGCATTGAGCAGAAGAATGAATAAGGTCATGGCCGAGTTTAATAAGTTGAACGAAGAACTGGGCCAACTCCGAGCAGGGCTTCGCAACACTCCCGGAGCTTCTATGGAAGATTTGAGTACCGCGCGTTCTATTGATGAACAGCTCAAGGAAGTTAGAGTACTTCTCAGAGGTGATGCTACGAGAAGCAAACGTGAATTTGAATCCGCACCATCGGCACAAGATGCTGTGGGACTATTGGCTTGGGGTGCCTTTAATCACCGCGGCGCACCGACTGGTACGATGAAGCAACTCAAAGAAGATGCGGAGTCCATGTTAGCTGATGCAGAAAAAGCATTGGCCGAAATCGATAAGGCATTGGAAGTATTAGAGGCAAAAGCTGTTGAACAAGGAGTACCGTTTTGGGATTAATAGTTCATACCTTTGCCGCCCTTAATTAAGAAGAGAATTGGACCTTATGTCTAAAGACCTACAAGCTTTATTGGCCGAAGAGATTGGCGATGCACACGAGAGTTTCGCCGCAGAGACTCCCTTGCGCGAAGACGCGTTCGATAAGAGCAATGAGGAAAAAATTGCCATCATTGCTGAGCACGTGCGCGGTATATTAGATACTCTTGGAATGGACCTCAGCGACGACAGCCTTCAAGGCACACCAATGCGCGTGGCCAAATTATTCGTCAACGAAGCCTTCGGTGGATTACATCCTGATCGCAAACCGTCGATGAGCACCTTTGAGAATTCCTACCGATACAATGAAATGTTGGTAGAAAAGAATATTGTGGTCTACTCAACCTGTGAACACCACCTCCTGCCTATCGTTGGTCGCGCCCATGTTGCCTACATTTCGAATGGAAAAGTGGTTGGCCTGAGTAAGATGAATCGTATCGTCGATTACTATGCCAAGCGTCCACAGGTGCAAGAGCGCCTTACCCGTCAGGTAGTGCAAGCCCTTCAAGAAACTCTAGGCACCAAGGATGTAGCTTGTGTCATTGACGCTAAACACCTCTGCGTGAACTCACGCGGCATTCGTGATATCGAAAGCTCTACAGTAACGGCAGAGTTCGGAGGAGCCTTCCAAAACGAGGAAAAGAAACAAGAGTTTCTGAACTACATTAATTTGAATACCGAATTCGGCGCCTAGTGAAACCGTTGTACGAAGTCTATCCTATACATATTGAAAACAGCCTGACCGGCGAAAAGGAACCCTTTTCTCCAGTCAACGAGGGACGCGTGGGCATGTATGTGTGTGGACCGACTGTATATAGCGATGTACACCTAGGGAATGCCAGAACCTTTACCTCTTTCGATCTCATGTTCCGTTACTTCAAGCACCTGGGCTACGAGGTGCGTTACGTGCGCAACATTACTGATGTGGGCCATTTGGAGAACGATGCAGATAGTGGCGAGGATAAAATCGCAAAGAAAGCCCGTCTCGAAGCTCTCGAGCCCATGGAAATCGTTCAGCGTTATACCGTTGATTTTCACAAGGTCATGGACCAATTAGGCGCGCTTACCCCTTCCATAGAACCTACGGCAACCGGTCATATTGCCGAGCAAATCGCCATGACCCAAGCCATTCTAGCCAAAGGCTGGGCCTACGAAAGTAACGGTTCGGTATACTTTGATGTCAACGCCTACAACAATGATGGCGGGGACTACGGCGTACTCTCAGGCCGCAAAATGGACGAGCTTCAAGCCGGAAGCCGTGCTTTAGACGGACAAGACGAAAAACACAACCCAGCGGATTTTGCCCTTTGGAAAAAAGCCTCTCCCGCGCACATTATGCGCTGGCCTTCGCCTTGGGGCGACGGATTCCCGGGATGGCACCTGGAGTGTTCTGCCATGAGTACCAAGTACCTCGGCGATGAATTTGATATTCACGGCGGCGGTATGGATTTGAAGTTCCCTCACCACGAGTGTGAGATTGCACAAAACAAAGCTTGCACCAACCACAACGGAGCACGCTACTGGATGCACGCCAATATGCTAACGCTCAACGGCAAGCGCATGAGCAAAAGCACAGGCAACACCATCCTACCAGGAGAACTATTCACCGGCACCAACGATTTATTAGTGAAGGCTTTCCACCCTTCTGTGGTCCGATTCTTCATGATGCAAGCCCACTACAGCAGTGTATTGGACTTCAGCAATGAGGCACTTCTGGCCGCGGAAAAAGGACACGATAAACTCCTTGCCGCATGGAACACACTCCAACAAGCCAGCGCTAAAGGCGGCCAAGGGTTTGATGTACAAGCGTGGAAAGACAAGTGTTACAGCGCTATGAGCGATAATTTCAACAGCCCCATCCTCATCGCGCATTTGTTCGAGGCCGTTAAATTCATCAATGCAAGCGAAGGCAGTTTAGCCATTGCTGCTGGTGAATTACAAGACCTGCAAAAGACGTTCAAGGCCATGGTCTTTGACATTCTAGCGCTACAGGGCGTGGAGGATCAAAGCGCGCACAAGGATGCGTTAGATAAGGCAATGGATTTGGTCATAGAATTAAGAGCAAAAGCGCGAACCAATAAGGATTGGGCGACAGCAGATTTGATTCGGGACCAATTAAAAGATGCCGGCATCCAACTCAAAGATGGACCAGAAGGCACATCCTACAGCATCTAAATATGGAAACTGTGTCCAAATTGTTATCGACAGTGTTGGGCGCTCCCCTACTGCTTTTGATTTGGTTATACCGCAAGGTTTTGTCCCCAATACTTGGACCCTCCTGCCGCTACCAACCAACGTGCAGTACATACGCGGCAGAAGCTGTTAAAATCCACGGCCCTTTTAAAGGCTTCTGGATGAGTGCTAAACGCATCGGAAGCTGCCATCCATGGGGTGGACACGGCTGGGACCCCGTTCCGGGCAGTGCATTAGAAAAAGAATTAAAAGAGAAAGACATCATCTAACCCTACCCTATACTAACATTATGAAACATTCCTTGTTTTTTGCCGCCACCTTCGCCATTGTTGCTTGCCAACCTTCAGGAGAATCTGCTGATGGAGAAAGTGGAGCTACTTGGGAAAGCAAGATTCACTACGACCAAGAGGTACATTTAGCTAATGTTCGCCAACTCACTAATGGCGGCGATAACGCCGAAGCATATTTCAGCTTCGACGGTACAATGCTGACCTTCCAGAGTAATGCAGAAAAATGGGGTAACGAGTGTGATCAGATTTACGCCTTTAATTGGGATACAGATACCATTTTAGAACGCGAACCTCAGCTCATTTCGAATGACTTAGGACGCACTACCTGTGCGTATTTTATGCCAGGAGATACCACTATCTTGTATGCCAGTACTTTCGCCGGAGACACCGCATGTCCAGCAGTACCAGAACGCGGCGAAAGTGGCGCTTACGTTTGGCCTATTTATTCAGATTTCGACATCTACGTAAGTGACCTCAAAGGCACTATCGTAGACACCTTGATCTCAGGTCCAGGCTACGATGCAGAAGCTACCGTGAGTCCTGATGGAACTAAGATTGTCTTCACCTCAGACCGCAGCGGCGATTTGGAATTATACGTATGTGATATCGACGGATCGAACATCACCCAAGTGACCAGCGGCCTTGGTTACGATGGCGGAGCATTCTTCAGTCCGGATAGTAAGAAGTTAGTGTTCCGCAGTTCTCGCCCACAAACGAATGAGGAAATCACGAAATACAAAGACCTATTGGCCAAAGGCATGGTAGAGCCAACACACATGGAGATTTACACTTGTAATATCGACGGATCGGAATTGACTCAAGTAACTTCATTGGGAAATGCGAACTGGGCTCCATTCTACCACCCAAGTGGAGAGAAAATCCTCTTCTCTACCAATCATCATAGTGAGAAAGGCTATCCCTTCAATTTATTCATGGTAAATACGGACGGTTCAGAATTGAAACAAATTACTTTTGACGGCGTTTTTGATGCTTTTCCGATGTTTTCGCCAGATGGTAGTACATTGGTCTTCGCTTCCAACCGAAATAACGGCGGAACGCGTGCCACAAACCTCTTTATAGTAGACTGGAAAGAATAAACCTATGCTCGCCACCATTTTTTGGGACTTTCCCAACCACATTCCCTTATTCGGATTCGAACTGCGCTTCTACTCACTGATGTTTATCATCAGTTTTGTTCTTGGGCAGTATGGAATGCAATATGTATTTAAAAGGGAAAATATAAATCCAAAACTTATGGATAGCCTGGTGTATTGGATGATTGGGGCGACTATTGTAGGGGCTCGATTAGGGCATGTTTTCTTCTATGATTGGGATAAATACAAGGATAATCTAGGTGATATTTTCAAGGTTTGGGAAGGTGGCTTGGCTTCACATGGTGCCGCTATTGCTATCGTAGTGGCAATGATTTATTGGTCGCGTAAATATGCCAAAATACATCCTCTGTGGACCCTAGACCGCATTGTCATTGTGGTTGCTTTAGCGGCCGGATTCATCCGCATGGGGAATTGGTTCAATAGCGAGATTTATGGCGCACCTGCGAATAGTACTTTCGAAACTGTTTTTGTAGAAGATGCCGCACAGTCCATTCGCCGTGGTTTTGCCGGCCAAGTTAAAAGTATCGAATTCCAGAAAACAGGAGCTACATTAGAAACGGATAGTCTAACCTATCCCGAAATGGACTTAACCATTTCATTTTTTCAAAGCAACGAAACACAGACCCTACAGTATGTAACTACATACTTACCCGAAATAATTAAGCTACAGCGCCCTGACAACAAAAATCTAATCCTATCAGACGATTTTACATCGGAAGTATATGAAGGGGCCGATGGCTGGGAAGCCTCCATGAAAGTCTATGGTATTCCCCGCTACCCCACTCAACTTTTCGAAGCCGGTGCCTACTGGATCATCTTCTTGATACTAGCTTTATTGTACTTAAGGCGCAGCGCAGGAGATAAACGAGGGTTCCTATTGGGGGTTTTTCTCACCCTCTTATTCGGTTTCAGGTTCTTCATAGAATATTACAAAGAAATACAAGTCAGCTTTGAAGCTGGAATGGACATAAATATGGGCCAGTGGCTGAGTATTCCATTGGTAGGCTTTGGCTTATTCCTCATTATTAGAGCACAGAAAACAGCATAAATCTTTGAATATGAATTCATTTAGAAAATACGCTCCATGGATCGTTGGACTCGCTATGGCGGCATTCATCATTCCCTCGACTATTGGTAGTTTATTCAAGGGAGACGATAACTCAAAGCCATCGGTTATTCAACCAGCACAACCATACGAGCCTCCATTTAGAATGGACGGCACACTATGGGCGATCAAAGATTCCGATACAACAGCCATTTTCCGTACAGAGTATGCTACCACTCCGGAAGCAATAGAAATAGGAATGATGTACAGACGGTCTATGGACAAGGATATGGCCATGTTGTTCTTCATGTCTGGAGGGGACCAATTACGTAGTTTCTGGATGAAGAATACTATCGTACCGTTGGACATCATCTACATCAATAGTGCTAATGAAGTAGTGAGCATTCAAGCCAACGCACAACCGCTTTCTATGGAAAGCTTACCTAGTAGCCAGCCAGCATCCTTTGTTCTTGAAATTTACGGCGGTGAAGCAGCCGCCCAAGGCATAAGTATTGGCACCAAAGTTTACTGGTCAGATAAAAAATAAAAAAGTCCTCGACCTCAATTATTTAACTATCTTTGCGCCCTTAAGCATTACAAACATCTAAACGTGATTTTGGTATGTACCTAACGAAAGAGAAAAAAGCAGAAATCTTCGCAGAATACGGAGCATCTGCAACAGACACCGGATCTGCAGAAGGTCAGATCGCATTGTTCAGCTACCGCATCAACCATTTGACTGAACACTTAAAGCAAAACAGAAAAGACCACAACACTGAGCGTTCATTGATCGCTTTGGTAGGAAAGCGCAGAAAGTTGCTGAACTACTTGAAGGATAATGATATCGAACGTTACCGTGCAATTGTTGAAAAGCTAGGCTTGAGAAAGTAAGCTTGACAATACGAACGACAAAAAGGCAATTTTTACAATTGCCTTTTTGCGTATAAAAAAGTATCTATTTCAATTATATATGATTCCTAAAGCAATTACTGAAACTATCGTACTTCCTGACGGAAGAGAGATCACGCTTGAGACCGGGAAACTGGCCAAACAAGCAGATGGCTCTGTCGTCGTAAAGTGCGGTGGTACAATGCTGTTAGCCACTGTCGTGTCTAGCAAAGAAGCGAAAGACGGTGTAGACTTTCTTCCGCTTACGGTAGATTACCGTGAAAAGTTTGCGGCCAATGGTCGTGTACCTGGTGGATTCCTCAAGCGTGAGGGTCGTCCATCGGACAACGAGATTTTGACCATGCGTTTGATCGACCGCGTATTGCGTCCTTTGTTCCCAAAGGATTACCACGCTGAGATCCAGCTCATGATCCAGATGATTTCCTACGACGAGAACGTAGAAGCAACCTCATTGACTGGTTTGGCCGCATCCGCTGCCATCGCAGTAAGCGACCTTCCATTCGACGGTCCTATTTCTGAGGTTCGTGTGGGTCGCATCAACGGCGAACTTATCATCAACCCTACTCCAGCCCAAATCGCTGATCTGGAAGTGGACATGGTCATTGGTGCCTCAATGGACTCTGTGGTGATGGTAGAAGGTGAGATGAAAGAAATTTCTGAAGAGGAAATGGTGGAAGCCATCAAATACGCTCACGATGCTATCAAAGTTCAGATTCAAGCCCAGTTAAACTTGGCTGCTCAAGTTGAGACGGCACAAGAGAAGCGTGAATATTCCCACGAAACGCACAACGAAGAAGTTCGCGATGAAGTCATGCAAGTGACTTACGATAAAGTATATGAAGTAGCCAAAAGCGGTTTGCCTAAGCACGAGCGTTCTGCAGCCTTCAAAGCTGTATTGAACGAGTACTTGGAAGGTAAAGACGAAGAGTGGTTGGAAGCCAACGCTGGTTTCGCCAAGAGCTATTTCCACGATGTTGAATACAAAGCCATGCGCAATATGATCCTCAATGACGGTCAGCGCTTGGACGGTCGTTCTACGACTGATGTTCGCCCTATTTGGTCTGAAATTGATTACTTACCAGGTGCACACGGTTCTGCCGTCTTCACCCGTGGAGAAACTCAATCTTTGACTACTGTAACCTTGGGAACTTCATTGGATGCAAACAGAATCGACGACGCTACATTCACTGGCGAAGAGAAATTCTACTTGCACTACAACTTCCCTCCATTCTCTACTGGTGAAGCCCGTCCTATTCGTGGCGTAAGCCGTCGCGAGGTGGGTCACGGTAACTTGGCACAACGTGCGTTGTACCAAATGATCGATCCAGAAAATCCATATACCATTCGTGTGGTAAGTGATATCCTTGAATCCAACGGTTCGTCTTCTATGGCAACGGTTTGTGCGGGTACCTTGGCCTTGATGGATGCGGGTGTGAAAATGGTACGCCCTGTTAGTGGTATTGCCATGGGATTGATTTCTGACGGCGAGAACTACGCAGTACTTTCGGATATTCTTGGAGACGAAGATCACTTGGGTGATATGGACTTCAAGGTAACAGGTACTGAGAACGGTATCACTGCATGTCAGATGGACATCAAAATCAAAGGTTTGAGCTACGAAATCTTGGTGAACGCTTTGAAGCAGAGCCGTGCAGGACGTATGCACATCCTAGGTGAGATGTTGAAGACTATGCCTGAGACTCGTGCGCAATTGAAACCAAATGCGCCGAAGATCATGACATTGACTGTGAAGAAAGAATTCATTGGACCAATTATCGGTCCAGGTGGTAAGAACATCCAAGGTATCCAGGCGGATACTGGCACGACAGTTACCATTGAAGAAATCGACGAGCGCGGTCACATCGAAATCTCAGGAAAGGATTACGACATGATGAACAAGGCTCTCGAAATGATTCGTGCCATTGCATTCGAACCTGAAGTAGGTGCTGAATACGAAGGTATCGTTCGCGGCGTTCAGACTTACGGAGCGTTTATTGAAATCGCACCTAAAGTTCAAGGATTGTTGCACATTTCAGAGATCGATTGGACAAGAATTAAGAACGTGGAGGATGTCTTGAAAGAAGGCGATAAGGTCCGCGTGAAGTTGCTAGAAGTTGACAAGGCAGGTAAGATGAAGCTCAGTAGAAAAGTGCTTCTTCCAAAGCCAGAGAAAACTGACGCATAATTCATATATTTTGGACTTGTGATGCGAGCGGCGCTACGCGCCGCTCGCATTCACGGTTAAATAGTAAAGGCCAAACATGAGACAGTTAAAAATCACAAAACAGGTTACCAACCGCGAAACCGCTTCACTAGATAAATACCTACAAGAAATTGGTAAGGTAGAATTAATCACAGCTGAGGAAGAGGTAGAGTTGGCACAGCGCATTAAAGCGGGTGACCAGGTAGCATTGGAAAAGTTGACAAAGGCCAACTTGCGATTTGTGGTTTCTGTTGCCAAGCAATACCAAAACCAAGGTTTGACCCTTCCAGATTTGATCAACGAAGGAAACTTGGGATTGATCAAGGCGGCACAACGCTTTGATGAAACGCGCGGTTTTAAGTTTATCTCATACGCTGTATGGTGGATCCGTCAGAGCATTTTGCAGGCCTTGGCCGAGCAAAGCCGTATTGTTCGTCTTCCATTGAACAAGATTGGTTCCATTAACAAGATCAACAAAGCCTACGCATACTTGGAGCAGGAGCACGAGCGTCCGCCAAGCGCAGCTGAAATTTCGAAGCACTTAGAGATGAGTGAATCGGACGTTAAAGAAAGTATGCGCAACAGTGGCCGTCACGTAAGTATGGATGCCCCGTTGGTAGAAGGCGAGGACAGCAACTTGTACGATGTATTGAACTCTTCAGATAGTCCACACCCAGACGAAGATTTGATGATGGACAGCTTGCGCACAGAGATCGAGCGCTCGTTGGCTACATTGACTCCACGTGAAGGCGATGTGATCCGCTTGTACTTCGGTCTAGGTGGCCAGCATCCGATGACGTTGGAAGAGATTGGCGAGAAGTTTGATTTGACGCGCGAACGTGTTCGTCAGATTAAAGAGAAAGCCATTCGCAGAATGAAGCACACGTCTAGAAGTAAGATTCTAAAGACCTACCTCGGTTAATAACCATGGTATAAAGTTTTTACCCTAGCACCCTGCCGACCACGGCGGGGTGTTTTATTTTCGTACCACATATAAATCACAAAGCATGGCCGCACCTATTATCTCACCTTCCCTTTTAGCCGCAGATTTCGGAAACCTTCAACGCGACTGCCAAATGGTCAATGAAAGTGAGGCCGATTGGTTCCACATCGATGTCATGGATGGGGTCTTCGTACCAAACATCAGCTACGGCATGCCCGTGGTGAAGACGATGGCGGACAACTGCGAAAAGGTTATGGACGTGCATTTGATGATCGTTCAGCCAGAGCGTTATATCCAAACGTTTAAAGATTGTGGCGCGGACATTCTCACTGTGCACTACGAAGCATGCACCCACTTGCACCGCACCATTCAGGAGATTCACAATGCCGGAATGAAGGCCGGCGTTGCGTTGAACCCACATACTCCGTTGAGCGTATTGGAGGATATCGTACAAGATTTGGACGAGGTACTGCTGATGAGTGTGAATCCAGGATTTGGAGGTCAGAAGTTCATCGAAAACACCATCAAGAAAACTGCCCAAGCCAGAGAATTGGTCGATCGCACCGGATCAAAAGCCATTATCGAAATTGACGGTGGGGTGAATTTGGAAACTGGCGCAAGATTAGTAGCCGCAGGTGCCGACGCCCTTGTCGCCGGCTCGTTTGTCTTTAAAAGCGAAGATCCAAAGGCGACCATCGCCGCCCTAAAAGCACTTTAACGACGGAATTCAGCCGTTTGATCGTACACGGCCTTAAGGATTTCTCGCTCCATCTCGTCCACGCCTAAACCGCGGCGCTCCATCATTCGGTGCGCCGTATCTAAGGCCTTATCGATTTTGTATTCCATAGTGCCTTGTGGCCCACCCCACGAGAAAGAAGTAATGAAATTTCTTGGGAATCCGGCTCCATATACATTGGCACTTACGCCCACGACAGTACCGGTGTTGAACATGGTATTGATGCCTGATTTACTGTGATCGCCCATGACCAAACCACAAAACTGCTGTCCGGTTTTCGAGAATCGCTTGTGTACATAAGACCAGGCCTTCACCTCCTCGTAATTGTTCTTCAAATTTGAATTATTGGTATCGGCACCGAGGTTGCACCACTCGCCCAGAGCACTGTTGCCTAGGAATCCGTCGTGTCCCTTGTTGCTGTAGCCAATAATCACGGAATTATTCACCTCGCCCCCGACCTTACAATGAGGCCCTAGGGTTGTGGCTCCGTAAATTTTTGTACCCAATTTCAAGACACTATGCTCACCCAACGCCAATCCGCCACGCACCACACAACCTTCCATGATCTCAGCATCCTTGGCCAAATAAATGGGTCCAGTGGTAGTATTTAATATGCTTGCCGTCACTTTTGCGCCTTCTTCAAGGAAAATTCTATCGCCAATGACCGTACAAGTTGGATCTACCGGAGCACTTGTGCGACTTGCCGTCAACAATTCATAATCGTTGTCCATCTCCGCCGCATTCTGCGTCCATACATCCCAGGGGCGGGCCAAAATCGTCAATGGTTCATTATAGCAGGAACTGCCGCTTGTATCCGAGGGTTGGGCGCCCTTCCAAGCAATGACCGCATCGCCCCTGCACAGACTTTGCCCCTCTTTAAGTGCCGAGACCGCTTCTAAGAATGCATCCGTGGGACAAACGCCACCATCAATACAAGCCTCAGGCGCCTGATGTCCAGGAAACTTTTTACTCAAATACTCCTGCGTTCCATAACCCACTTCATGACCGCGGCGAGAGTATTTCTCAGCTACCGTCAATATACCGCATCGCAACGCGGCGACCGGGCGTGTGAATGTCAAAGGAAGTAAGTGATCTCTATTTGAAGAATCTACGAGTTGTATGCGCATGGCTGGTGATAAACTTAGTCACGGAAAGTTAGGGCAAAAAAAAGACCCGCGTGAAGCGGGTCTTCTATTTTGACGCAATAAATGCTTATTTGCGGTTTCCGTAACGGTTGCGGAACTTGTCCACACGACCTGCGGTATCGACCAACTTCACTTTACCAGTGTAGAACGGGTGAGAGAAGCTAGAGATTTCCATCTTGATCAATGGGTACTCAACACCATCAACTTCGATCGTGTCTTTTGCATCTGCACAAGATTTAGTGATGAACTGATCGCCTGTTCCCATGTCTTTAAAGACTACTGGACGATAGTTTTCTGGATGAATGCCTTTTTTCATTTCGTTTTGTTTTATGTATAGCCTGAGTTTTTGCCCAGACCCCTTATTCAAAATTGGACCGCAAATATAGGACAAATGTTCATAACACACTCATTGCGAGTGCGAATTTCATGGAGTAGCTTCGCTGTAGTGAAACTCAGTATAAAAATAGCCCTAATTTTCTTTGCGCTCGGCCTCTTCAGCTGTAGGCAAACCATTGATTTTAAGGGGACTGATATTCCACTTTCCTTTTCTCAGGACACCATTTACCTAGATACCGTCTTCACGGGATTAGGGAGTTCCACGCGCACGCTCAAGGTGTACAATACCAGCAACGAAAACATGATCGTGGACCGAGTATACCTGGCCCGCGGCGAGCAGAGCTATTATCGAATGAACGTCGATGGGGTGAACAGTAAAAGCGTGGACAACCTCGAGATACTCGCAGGGGATTCTGCCTACCTCTTCATAGAAATAAGTCCAGATGCGCAAGGAGCCGATGAATTAGTCTATACCGACAGCATCTGGTTTGAAAACGGCAACCAACGCCAGCACGTCGACCTCGTTACGGCCGTGTGGGACGCCTATTACCACTTCCCTACGAATGTGCTGACCATTACCCAGCCTGAGCCCTACCCAGACATTAAAATCCCCTATTCCATCCTCCCTTGTAACGCGCTATGGAGCAATGACAAGCCGCATGTGATCTATGGGTATGCCGTGGTGGATAGCGCCTGTAGTTTGAGCATAGATCCCGGCACACAAATCCATGTGCATAAGGGCGGGGGACTTTGGGTCTATCGCGACGGCCAATTGTCCGTGGACGCCAGCGCCATTCAAGGCGCCACTAACATGAGTAATCCCGTGGTGTTCCAAGGGGACAGATTGGAGCCCAGCTACGAGTGGGTACCTGGACAATGGGGCGGTGTACTAGGCGGCATCTTCTTGATGCGTTCGAATCAAGAGCACCTCATCCAAAACACCATTATTAAAAACGCAACGACCGGCATTAGATTGGACAGTGCCGCGGTTCTCAACGTCAATAACACCATCATTACCCACAGCTCCCGTGTGAACCTCTATGGAGGATACGGCAATGCCACCTTGAACAACTTCATCAGCGGACCCGCCGGTGTATACGGACTCTACGCCTTGGGCGGTCAATACACCGCAAAGAATAGTACGTTCTTGAACACCTGGAGCTACTCCACCCGCGGTGGAACGGCAGTAGGCTTGAGTAACTACTTTGAAGACGGAGCGGGCACTCGCTACACGCGCGACTTGCAAGCCCTGTTTTTTGAAAGCATCATCGACGGTTCCTTGGACAATGAAGTAGGCATGGCCATCGACGCGGGTGCAGCCTTCGATGTGCAGTTTGGCAAAAGTGCATTGAGTATAGAACCTAATCCCGAGGGCGGCCATTACGACCTAAGTGATACCACCATGTTCTTTGGCAATGACCTACAATTCAATGGATTTTGGACCTATGCACCGGGCCCGTTGCTCATCAACGCTGGATATTCTTACCTGCCGGATAGTGCCAGTACATTGATTGATGCTGTAGTTCGTGATCCTCAGGGAGCCACGCATGATATCCACGGCACTGCCCGAGGCACTGCCATCACACTCGGCGCCGCCGAGCCTCAGTAAAAGTTAAAGATTGGCCAAGAACGCCATGGTATTCACGCCGTCGGCGTAATCCCATAGCTCGGGCTGTTGCGCTTTTCCAAAAGGAGTGTGGCCTTGCCCCACCACACATTGAAGTTTCTCTCCCCATTGTGCGATTTTATCCGCAGCCTCCTCCTTTGTTTGATAGCGACTTACGTGAAGAATACCCACTGGGGTGTGCAGTTCCTCATTCTCACGGACAATGATGAAACCATTCTCCAAGAAATCTTTCTGATTCAGCAGGAAGAGTGCTCGGTAGTAATCGTAGTTGTTGCCGTATTTATTGTTGTTCACCACATCACTCCAATCCACGATATTGGCAAAGATGCGTTGAATATCAAAATCTGCCGGGGCTAAGAGATGGCCTACATTGCGACAACCCAAGCCGAAGTATTGGAAGATGTCGCTGCCTAAGGCGACCAATTCCTCGTCACTCTCACTCCCGTCCAATAGCGCCAAAGACGTGCGGTTCTTACGGATGATATTTGGGTATTTCCCAAAGTAATATTCAAAGTAACGGGCGGTATTATCACTGCCTGTAGCGATGACGGCGCCCATATCGTTTAATTGGTCCACGAACACCCAATCCCCTTCAAACAAAGGATCCTGGCGCAATAACACCGTGGCCAACACGGGCATCAACTCCTCATCATCACTGCTCATCTTCACCACCGCGAAATGTCCGCTGAGGAAAGTGCTCAAAAAATCGTGCAGCCCGACCAATGGAATGTTCCCGGCCATCACAATGCCCACTCTGTGGCGGTTGACCTCTCGTGTACCGCCTTCACGATCGCGCCACGCCAAAAGGTTCTCTTTGGTCAAGGCCGCGCCCCAAGAGGCAAGGGCATGGTACACGTTGGCCTCTGTAAACCAACCGTTGTGACGGAGGGATTTTGTGGCCGCTGCGCGCAATGCTTCTGCCAAGTCCTCGAGGCCTTCAGGAGCAGGAGCGCCCGAAGCCACAGAACGAAGAAATGCTCCTAAGTTGGAAACTGCATCAATTCTATGGTCTGAGAAAAACATTCGCGTGTACCTTTGTGTTGGATTGCAAAACTAAAACACACCACCTACATATGGCCATTAAAATCACAGACGAATGCATAAACTGCGGTGCTTGTGAACCGGAATGCCCTAATAACGCCATCTACGAAGGCGCCATGGAGTGGCGATTCAACGAAGGTACGGACCTAAAAGGCAAGATTTTGACCCCTGGGGGCACAGAATATGATGCCGATGAAGCACAAGAGCCGGTAGATTACGACGTTTATTATATCGTAACGGACAAGTGTACGGAGTGTATTGGCTTCCACGAGGAGCCGCAATGTGCGGAAGTTTGTCCGGTAGATTGTTGTGTACCAGATGAAGATCACGAAGAGACAGAGCAAGAGCTCATGGCGAAGAAAGACTTTATGCACTTTGAGGAGTAGGGTCCCATTTCTTTTTATCCTCACCCTCCTATCCGTAGGTGCGCTTCAAGCTCAGGTGAGCGAGCAGCGCCTCGCGGCCCTAGGACAAGCCTACCTTCTTCCCCAAAACGCCCCACAAGCAGATTCCCTATCCGAAGTGTTTGCAGATAGCCTATGGGCCTTTATCAGCATCCCTTCGAATTACGGAAAAACCCTTCCTAGTGTACGCAACCTCAGCGTCCAATTACCGGACGATCAAAGCTTTGCCTTATATACTTGGGCCGTGCCGCATGAGAATGGCACCTTCGCCTTCCACGGCTTTCTGTGGAACAAGAATTGGAAAGGGCAAACGCGATTAGTGCTCGAAGATTACGGCACTGAAGACGCCCCCTACCGCTGGCTCAAAGGCGGACAATGGGTCGGCAGTATCTGCTATGACATTTTAACCACGCGCCACCGCGGCAAGAAGCACTATACGCTCTTGACCTTACGCCCAGGCCCGACTTACAACACGAAATATATTGATGCCATTGAACTGGATACTCGTGCAGATAAAATGCATTTTGGCTCCCATATTTTCAACATACGTGCAACTGGCGACGAAAAGTATCAGAAAAGACCCTACCGTTTACAATTTAGATACAGCAATACCCTGACAGCTGCTGTCCGCTACGATCGTGAGCACCGAGGTATTATCTGCGACCATCTTGCCCCATCACAAGCCGAGCTCAAAGAACGCTGGTTTACATACGGACCAGATTTTTCATACGACCGAATCCATTGGAATCAAGGAAAATGGGAAATACAAGAATCATATCCCCTTATTCGTAATCTGGACGTTGCCCCAACCAACAATCGGATACCGACTAATCTAGATCCCGATCGTTAGAATATTTCCACTCTTATAATACGAACGGCGGCCCTGCGGGCCGCCGTTCGTATATCTAAGAATTCTTTGCTTTAATGGTTGAGCATCACCGGCATGACGAGCATGAGTAAATCCTCGCCATCGTCCATTCCGTCCGCCGGAATCAAGATCCCTGCACGGTTTGGCGCTGACATTTCCATGCGCACATTATCGCTGCCTAAATTTCCGAGCATCTCCAAAAGGAAGCGAGAGTTGAAACCAATCTCCATATCATCGCCCTGGTAATCACAAGAAATACGCTCGTGTGCTTTGTTGCTGAAATCAGGATCTTCTGCACTCACAGAAATTTCCGCTCCGGCGAGTTTCAATCTGATCTGGTGTGTCGTCTTGTTTGAGAAAATGGCCACACGCTTCACTGAAGAAGAGAATGCACCGCGATCGATCAACATGATGTTCGGATTACTCTGAGGAATGACCGCCTCGTAGTTCGGGTATTTCCCATCAATCAATCGACAAATCATTACCACGTTGTCGAAAGTAAACTGTGCATTGGTGTTATTGTAGACCATCTCTACCTCTGAGCTATCATAGCTCAAGGAACCGCGTAACATATTCAACGGCTTTTTCGGCATGATGAACTCCGCCGTACTCGGCGCGCCTAGATCCGTTCTGCGGTAACGCACTAATTTATGTGCATCCGTCGCTACGAATGTCAGACTATTGCTATCAAACTGGAAGAACACTCCACTCATTACTGGGCGAAGCTCGTCGTTCCCAGCAGCGAACAAGGTCTTAGAAATACCCGTTACTAACGCTTCCGCTGGAACAGTTGCCTTACTGGCATCCTCAAGCGATGGGAAGGTTGGGAATTCTTCTCCATCGATGAAGGCCAAGCTGTATTTTCCATAATCAGAAGCCAATTCTATGGTATGCGACGCCTCATCAAAGGTGAAGGTCAACGGCTGCTCTGGGAAAGTCTTCAAGGTATCCATCAACACTTTGGCCGGAACCGCAGCACTGCCCTGATCTTCACTCTCTACCTCCAAGCTGACGCTCATCATGGTCTCTAAATCAGAGGCACTGATCGAAAGCTCTCCTTGCTTGAGTTCAAACAAGAAGTTATCGAGAATAGGGAGTGTATTGTTGCTCTGCACAATGCCGCCGATCAGCTGCAATTGCTTCAAGAGTTTGGAACTGGATACTATAAACTTCATCGCATCAAATATTTAAAAGCGTATCTAACAAATATAATTGGGCAGGGCTCTAAAGTGGGGCGCTGGGACCAATTTTCTTTTACACAATTGTTAATAATCAAACCAAAGCTAAATCACTGTTGCTCAGCGAAATCCCATCTTGATTTGAGCAAATTGCGCCAGCCGTAACGCTGTATGAGAACCATGCGACCGTCGGGCAATTCGGCATAAAAACGATCTGGGTCCCATTGGTGGGGTACTCCCTCCGCATCGAGCTGTGATCTATCCGGGCGTTTCCAAAAGGCCCGAGTCTTCAAAATATCATTGTCCACCGTGTGCACATACAGTTCAAAGGCAGGGGTGGCACTGAAAATGCTGTCCTTCTTCTCCCAAATGTTATCGCTCGAGACAATGGCCCCCTCATACTTCAGGGTTTCCAAGCTTCCTACTACAGTCATTAGCTCCAATGAATTGCCCACCGGCAAAGACTCAAACTCCCCACCTACAAGCGACCAGCTCTCGGCATCGGTAGCAGGCTCAGCCAAGGTGCCTTCCTTCAAATTCTGGCGTGTGATCATCCAACCGTCGGCTGGAATGGCGGGCAATACCATCTCAACGGCCTTAATATCCTCAGGCGCCAACCCAAAGATGGTGCGGTCGCGCCACAGGTTTTCTTCGGTGAAAAATCTTGTAGTCAAATAGCCGTTGAACCCTTGGATGTACACTGCAAAAGGCAAATCTGATCCTGCCATTTTATAATACGTCCCCAACATATCCGGGGTTTCTGTACCGACGGTGTATTTCTTGATTAGTTGGTCCCCGGCATATACCTCCACCCAGCGACCGTAAACTTCCATACGTTGATTCACTTGCTCCACGGCACTTTCTTGTACAAAGTGCTTTAAAGTCACCTTACTCAAGGTCTGCAACAATACCTCAATGGCATCTTGGCGGACGGGCCACTGACCCTCTCCCACGACCCAACGATCGCCTACGCGCTCCAACACCACAGTGCTCGGTTGTTTGTCGCTGATGACCACTTTGGTGATCTGCGAAGCATCGGCCACAGCAAAATCGTATTGGGCCTTTAACTCTTCCAGACCATCACTGGAAGTCGATTGGCAAGCCATTAAGCCCCACAGTGCTGTGGATAGTAGTAGGAGTTTACCTGCGTGCATAGCGTCTTTTTCGTTGTATGAAGAAGATGAAAGCAGCAAGTACTAGGACCAATTCCGGCAAAGCCACATTCAAGAACTTCCAATAATTGGCTTCCGCCACAATCATTTCCCCATCCAACAAGCGCAACTTCACATCGCGCGTGCGGGTTTGCATCAGACCGATATCATCCAACATGTAATCCACGGTGTTGAGCACCAAGTCATCATTGCCGTATTGAATGCCCATGTACTGATCGTAACCCAGAGGCAAAGGTTGTCCTCGTGGAATTTCAGGGTTGATTAAATTTACTTGGTTACGAATAAAATCACCATCACTAAAGACCGCCATAGCTGTCTCAGGACTTTTCTTAAGTTGCGGCAATCCCACACCAGCCTTTGGAGCCAATCGGTTTGCGTAGGCACTCTCAAAACTCCCTTCCAAAAGTACCGCAGGCATCAAATTTCGCTGGGTAAAAGCGCGGGGGTCAGGGCGGTTATAGAGCATCTCCAGGCTGACGGTATGTGGTGCTGCTAAGGAACGGGCATTCGCGGAGCTCAACAGGAGCGGTGTTTTCTTAATGCCTGGCGCCTCAACCGTATCTAAAGTGGAGCTGAACTCACCCTTAACCGCATTCATATTTGCTACAGCAGGGTGATCGGTAGCTCCCCAAAGGGGAAAATACACCCAGGGATTGATGCTTCGTCTATCGTTTACTCCGGCGCAGCGAACATCCTGAACCAGGTCCGCATTGATGCGTACTCCATATTTAAACAAGAGATCGGTTAGGTTTAGGTCATAGATGGTCGGGTACGCTAAGAACTCTGGACCATAACTTAGGCTGTCCATTTCTGCATGTACCCCGTCAAGGAACCAAAGTATTTTGCCGCCACCCATCAGAAACTGGTCCAGTAAGTACTTATCTATTTCAGGAAACGGTTGCGTTGGTTTGGCTACAACGAGTAGGTCATAAGTATTCATACGACGCACCATATCACTTAGATCAGCCTCACCGTTTGCATCTGCTTTGTAGGCCTGTAATGAGAAACGATCTACTGCATAATTTTCACTTAAGGCCATACCTATTCCCGCGGTTTGTACCGCAGTGAGCTCGCCGTGGCCTGTGACCATACCTACCTTTGGCTTATCCGTAATAAGCAAGGCATTCAGTGCACGGGCTAGGTTGAATTCTAATTGTTGAATACTGATATTGACCTGTTCTGCAGGATCGAAAACCATTACGTTCTCCAAAAGAACAGCGGATACTTCTTGCTCCTTATACGTCATTGTCGCACCTGGGAAGACATTCAACACACTCTGGCCGTCTGCATTTTGTACTTGAAGTTGAACGGCGTTGATGCCCTTTGTGGCCAATTGGTTCTTAAACTCCCCCGCATTCTCCACATTGTTCGGGTTAATGAACTCAAAGAAGATATTGCCATTGCGCGCGGCCCACTCTTCGAGCATGTAGCGCGTTTCTATTTTCAATCGTTCGAATCCTGCAGGGAACTCGCCTTCTAAATACACGGTGATGAGGATTGGTTCCGATACTTGATCCAATAAACTTTCTGTACCCTCGCTCAGGCTGTAGCGCTTTTCCTCGGTCAAATCCAAACGCATACGCACAGCACTGCTTCCGGCCGCGATTAACAGACCTATTCCCATCCAGATCAAAGCCTTCTTCCAAGGCTTACGCAGGTGATTCTTTGCCAATACACCTAGGGTCAGTCCGATGAACAAGAAAACTATCCCAATGAAGTAGCCTACATCCCTCAGGTCTAAAACACCACGAGCCATGCTCAGATAGTGTTCGTTCATTCCAAGGGTGCGAACAGTCAGTTCCCAGCCGGAAAATTTGTATAAATCGGCCAATGATTCAAAGCCTAAATACATTCCAAAATTCAAGGCGACTCCCAACACAAAGGCTACAACATTGTTGGACGTCAAGGCACTCGCCATCAAAGCCACCGCAGTATAGGCAGCGCCTATAGCTAAAAGGCCAACAAAAGAACCTATAGCTGCACCCCAGTCGAGATTCCCTACCGGAGACCCCAGCATTCGCACACTCCACAGATATACGAGCGTTGGAAGGATGGAAAAAATGACCACTGTGAAAGTCCCGAAAAACTTGGCCCAGATCAGTTGTATCAGAGAGATAGGACGCACAATAAGCAACTCCATCATCCCGGATTTGATCTCGTCGCTGAATACCCGCATACTAATGGCAGGAATGAGGAACAAGAAGACCCAAGGTGCCAGCCCGAAATAGTTCTCCAGTGTGGCATAACCGCCTTCCAATATGTTGAATGGACCGTTAAATACCCAAAGTAGTAGCCCGTTAATCGACAAGTAGATCCCAATAATCAAATACCCTAGGATGCCAGAGAAGTATACGTTGAGTTCTTTCTTGAGTTGTGCTATCATGGTTGTTGATCAAATAATTCTTCGCAGGTCCATGCCTTTGGCTTGCCCGAAAATAATGCTTTTGTCTGTGGCCACACCTCTTTAAAAACCGTGCTGTGTCTATAGGCGTTTAAATACGCTTCCGATTCCCAGTGGCTGTATGTAAAAAAGTGTTCGTCGCCGCGCAACATCTTTACGCCAAGGCAGCCTTCTGCTCCTGCAATTTGTGCTTTGTACTTATCGAAAAGGGCAATGAACGCCTCTCCTTCCTTTCGCTGCGGATCTATGGGTAGTTGTACAATTCTTGTGATCATACAAAGTCGATTCTTACCCAGTCGTTAATGTTAAGCCCTAAGAGTTCGTTGGAGCCCTTGATGTGCTCCCCTCCACTCTTACCTACGGCCACACACAACATACCGTGCGCATCCCATACCCCGGCGATTTTACCCTGCGGAACTTCGCCAATGCGCTCATAGATCTTTGCAATGCTTCTGTTACGCGAAGTTTCTACCGATGCGCGGCGGCCCTTTTGATGAGCCTCAAATAGGGTTCGTGAAATATTGGTAATACAGGTGCCATGATGATCAATATACACTACGTTTCCACGAATGGCATACTCATCGACCGAAGGCGCTGATGTTTTGAGCTTTTTGATTTTGGTCAAACTTGGACCCAATAAATCCACCTTGCCACCTTCACTTAAATGTGCTGCGGCACTCGCGAAAAGTCCGTATACATCCATGGGATCAATGCCACGAATATCAAGAATTCGCGCGGCCACAATCTTCGCCTGCTCCAAGACACTTGCTAGAATGCCGTTGTTAGGCGCAAGAAAGAATTGGCCGTCGGCTTTCATACAAATGTATTCCAAGCCCTCCCGTGGCGCACTGCCCACATACATGATGTGGATACTCCCCGGCGGGAATGCGGCATAGGAACGCTTCATTAAAAAGGCTGCTTGCAACACATTATGCGGCTCGATGTCATGGCTAATGTCCACCCATTGCAACCCTTTGACGCGGCGAATGAACTGCGCTTTTGCGAGGGCCACGTTAGGATCTTTTAACCCGAAATCAGAAGTTGCTGTAATTACCGCCATAGAGGGACTATTGCCGCGTTGAGGATTGGTGAAAATGTAGTTACTTTGTCAAAAGTAAGGCAATTCCGCCTTCCATTTCATCAACTAAGCGAGCAGTAATTGACAGAACGCCTTTTTGAACTCAACGGAGCTGAACCGTCCCAGTTATACGGCCCCAGCAATACTTTTCTAAAACAGATCGGCGTCCACTTTCCGACGCTGAAAATTGTCGCGCGTGGACATTCCATCAAGGTCATAGGGCCGGACGACGTAATGGATGAGTTTGAAGACAAACTTGAGGCCATTCTCGCCTATGTCAGCGCCAATAAAACACTGGACCAGAGAGCGTTTGATAACTTGATTCAAGCGCAAGATGCTGCGAAAGTGAACCACACCCTGCTTAAGGACGAGATCATTCTTCATGGGCCTAACGGTAGAATCATCAAGGCAAAAACCGTCAATCAATACAAGCTCATCGAAGCTTCTGTTGAAAATGATTTGGTCTTTGCTGTGGGACCCGCGGGAACTGGTAAAACATATACGGCCGTGGCATTGGCCGTACGTGCATTGAAAAATCGCGAGGTTCGTCGCATCATTATGACGCGTCCCGCAGTGGAAGCTGGAGAGAATTTGGGCTTTTTACCAGGGGATTTAAAGGAAAAATTAGACCCTTACCTCCAACCCTTATACGATGCCTTGCGCGACATGTTGCCAAAGGAGAAGTTGGAGTATTTCCTTGAAAATAAAACCATTGAAATTGCGCCGCTAGCCTTTATGCGCGGACGTACCTTGGACGATGCCTTCGTTATTCTTGACGAAAGCCAAAACACAACCACTTCACAGATGAAGATGTTCTTGACCCGTATGGGAGAGAACGCGCGATTCATCATTACCGGAGATGCCTCTCAAATAGATTTGCCAAAACACCAGAAAAGTGGCTTGAAAGAAGCCTTATCTAAGCTGGAAGGGTTGAAAGGTATCGGCATTGTAAAGCTCGATGGGCGAGATGTCATCCGACACCCGCTAGTGAAACAGATTATTAAGGCATACGAACAAAAAGATTGATCATGAATCAAGAACCGGACTACCAATTCTCAGGACAAACCAAATTTTACCGCGGTAAAGTGCGCGACGTCTACACCATTGGTCAAGATGTATTGGTGATGGTTGCCTCGAACCGCATCTCTGCTTTTGATGTGGTCTTGCCACGCCCTATTCCTGGAAAAGGACAGGTATTGAATCAGATTGCAGAACACTTTTTGGTGGCTACTGAGGATATTGTGCCGAACTGGCGCTTGGTCACCCCGGATCCACAAGTAACCATAGGTCACCGTGCAGAACCTTTCAAAGTTGAGATGGTCATCCGCGGCTACCTCGCCGGTCACGCGGCACGCACCTACAAAAGTGGCCTCCGCGAATTATGTGGGGTTGTGTTACCTGAAGGGATGAAGGAAAACGATGCTTTCCCTGAACCCATCATCACCCCGGCCACAAAGGCGGACCATGGAGCACACGATGAGGATATTTCTCGCGAGAACATCATCGTTAAAGGCATTGTGAGCGAAGCAGATTACGTGCAGCTCGAGGCCTACACGCGTGCCTTGTTTGCGCGTGGTCAAGAGATGGCCGCAGCACAAGGCTTGATTCTAGTCGATACTAAATATGAATTTGGCAAGCTTGCCGACGGCACCATCGTTTTGATCGATGAGATCCATACACCTGACAGCTCGCGCTATTTCTATGCGGAAGGATATGAAGAACGCCAAGCTGCAGGCGAAGCACAACGCCAATTGAGCAAGGAATTCGTTCGCGAATGGCTTATGGACAATGGCTTCCAAGGCAAAGAAGGTCAGCAGGTTCCTGAAATAACGGATGAATTCGCGGCTTTAGTCAGCAGCCGTTACCAAGAATTGTTCGAGCGCATTACGGGGAAAACTTTCCAACCTACCCCGGAAGAAGGCGCGGAAGAACGCATTAAATTGAACGTCGAGAAATACTTGGCCACCTTCTGGGAGTATTCCTAAAGGTGTTTGGCCTGGATTTTGAATAGATGTAGGCATGAGAAAACTACTTTGTTTGTTGGTACTGTTAGGTGCGGGGCTACAAGGCCATGCCCAGTTCAAGGTCCTGCGCTTCGGCGTTAAGGGCGGTGTGAACTATCCACAAGCCAACATAAGTACGCAAGACCTCATCGATCTGTATACCAATCAGAACTACGACATTTCCAACGTTCAAACGGACGTGACCAATGGATTTAATTTCGGTGGAATCGCGCGTATCGCTGTGCCATTGGTTCCCGCCTATATTCACGGTGAAGCTTTATACACCCAGTTCGATCAAAACCTAATGATTGTCGACGGCGGTCAAACGGTGGACATGAGTACTACCGTACAGCGTTTGGATTTCCCCATCAGCGCGGGAATGAAATTTGGTCCTGCTTGGGCCGGACTTGGCGCTACCCCGTCCATTCCTTTTGCCAATGCCAATGATATTTGGACGCCAGATGTGGAGGCTCAATTCACTTGGGGCTGGCACGTCCACGCTGGACTAAAACTCTGGAGATTAATGGGAGAAGTGAAATACGAAGGAGGATTTGGTATGCTCGCGCAAAACGTAGCCTACACGACCGATGCCGGTACAACGTACGACTTCAATCTAGACGCGCGCAACAGCCAACTCGTGGTGAGCGTCGCCTACCTTTTTAAATAACCCTTACGGTAAAAATGCCCGATCACTCCGATGGTATAAGCATCACTGTCGAGGTCGACCATGCGCTTTTTTAATTGGGCCCTATTCAATCCATCGGTACTCAAATAGAAATACGTGTATCCCAGTACGCGTCCGCCCTCCACAATAATGGCGCATTTCTCCTGCCCTTTGCGGCCGGGGCCCACCAAAATGGCTTGTTCAGGCAACATCGCCTTGCGCATGTCGGACAGCGCCACGCTTTGTTGCTCGGGTGTCCATTGCAACGGCTTCACGTTCTGTTCGTAGTACCCACGGTCTTTGTCTAGCAAGAAGGTGGCTGGGTCCAATTTGTGTTCCATCATCAACCGCTGCAACCAAGGATAGAGGGACTTCGGGCTATCGAAATACAACGGTGGCAACTGATGGCGCACCGGATACACCTTCACAAACTCCACGGTATGACTCTTTCTTGGCTCTGGAAAGATCCCGTAATTCAGTAGCTTTTTCTTCTTGACTGCATTGTAGATGGGCCGGTGCAGCTCTACGGTCTTGTGGAATAAAATCTCCGCAATGGCCTCGTTTCCTAAATCCTCAATCTCAAGACGTACAGCTTCAACTTGTAATGCTAAGGCCACCTTGTTATCAGCGACGAAATGCCTATTAATGCTGTTCTGTAAATCCTTGCTTGAGCCGATGTAGATGATCTCATCCGCAGCATTGAAGATGTAATAAATACCCACCTTATTCTGCAAATCCCGCACCTGCTCCTTGAATGGATTCTTCTGAGCGCTCGCCTCTCGAGAAACCTGAACTTCGCTAAATACAGAGGCTCTGTCCTTTTCAAACAGCACTTTAAGTAAGTCCAACGTAAGCCTCGCATCACCTTCCGCACGATGGCGTGCTGTATTGACTAGGCCCAATTCTTTGCTGACGGTCTTCAAACCATAGTTCTCCCAATCTGGAAATATGCGTTCGGCATAGGGAATGGTATCTAGAGTTGCCCGGTGATAATCAAACCCCAAGGCTTCGAACTCTTGCTGAAAGACTCGGTAGTCGAAACTGATGTTGTGAGCGACAAACGTACAATCTTCGGTGATCTTCACCACCCGCTTGGCCAGCTCGTAGAACTTCGGCGCGGTACGCACCATTTTATTGGTAATCCCCGTCAGTTTAGTAACATAGGGATCAATAGATTTTTCGGGGTTGACCAAAGAAACGAATTGGTCCACGACCTCCCCATCTTCCAAAATGAAAATGGCGATGTCGATGATCTTTTCAGACCCAAAGGATCCGCCTGTACACTCTATATCTACCACCGCGAATTTCATGCGGAATAATTTCTAGCGCCAAAGATGGACGAACCTATGCGCAAGTGGGTCGCGCCACATGCCAAGGCAATTTCATAATCCCCGCTCATCCCCATGCTCAATACCTCCCAACCTCGGTCTGGGCCGTAGGTTTCAAAAGCGTTGTGCAAGGCAGTGAATTCTTCACGGATTTGGGTGTGATCGTCCGTAAATGTGGCCATGCCCATCAACCCGCGAACACGGACGTTCGGGTATTGTCCTAACGTTTGTACGACCTCTGCAAGCTCGTCCAAATCAAAACCAAATTTGGTATCCTCTTGGGCAATGTGAACCTGTAAGGTGCAGTCAATAATGCGCCCCAACTTCGCGGCCTCTTTATTTAGTGCTGCCAAGACCTTTGATCGGTCGACCCCGTGCACTAGATGCACAAAGGAGGCCATGTATTTGATTTTATTAGTTTGAATATGACCGATCATGTGCCAATGGATATCCTTCGGCATCACCTCATACTTCTGTGCCATCTCTTGGATTTTATTCTCCCCAAAATGGCGCTGATCTGCATCGTAGGCCTCCATCAACAACTCTACCGGCTTGGTCTTGCTGACCGCGATGAGTGTGGCTTTGGGCCCAATTTTAGTCCGTAAATCCTCTAAAGATTCTGCAATGGTCATTTGAACACGTGAAGCAATAATCCGCTTCGTAGTTTAGGCTCAATATACGTGCTCTTTGGAGGCATTGACCCCATATTCTCGGCAATTTCTTTCAATAGTTTTACACTAACCGGAGGCAATCTGAACCCAAGATTATACCCTCGTTTTCCCATCGCGGCGCTCATGTCCAAATCGCTCTGTCTCACGTACCTCAGCCTGCTATCATTGCGCTCATCGTGCACCTCAAATAAGGGCTTCAAAATACTGTCCAACAACAACTGTGTAGCCAGCACTTCGTCCGCTGCCTTATCCTTATGAATCAAGCCGTACCAGCAGCCTTCCCAGTACATCTCGAAATTATGCTCCCCGATTTCCGCACTGGGTCCATCAAGGGGTATTACCGAATATGCAGCGTCTAAATCATGCACGTTAAATACGCGATCTTCTAACTTCATCCAACGCTCAAAGGCCTGAATGCTGAGTTGTTTTTCACTCATAAACATACAGAGCACCCCTTGGGCCAATGGATTCTCCGGCCTACCCGCAGCCACCCTGACCGAAGAGGCCAACCTGTGGTGCCCGTCGGCAATATATTTGGTGCCGGCCTGCGCAAAAAACTTTTGCAGCACCCCTATGCATTTTTCGGGTACCGGCCACAGCTGGTGTAAGTAGCGATCAGTGGAGGAAAACTCATATTCTGGCCGGTCTAATTGAACCTCAGCTAAACATTGCTCATATGTCTCGTTCACCGTTCCAAAAATGAGCACTGGCTCCGCCTGAAAACCCGTCGTATCGAGGTATTTCTCAAAGAGCTTCTCTCGGCGCTCCAGTGTTTTCTCGTGCGGCAAGGTCTTGCCCTGCGCCACACTGTCCGCATCCAACAAACCGATCACCCCTAAAAACTCGTGAGTCGGCGTTTTCTGACGATACAAATAATAAGTGGCCAATTCTTCCTGCATGAATACCCCTTCTTCCATGAAGGCATCGAAACGCTCCCTCACCGCCTCAAAACGACGTTCGTAACTCGCCTCAGGTAGAGCATTGGGATTAATGACGTGCAAGAAGGTATATGGATTGTTTTCGAGCTTGTCTTCAAGTTCGTAGGGCTCATAGCTAATGTACGAGCGTGTTGCAACCAAATACGCCTTGTCCCTCGTGGGACGGGTGGCTTTGAAGGGATGTAACATGTTGGTGGTTCTCTTTGAGTCCCTCCAAGGTACGCCGACCGCGCAACATTCCCCAACAAAAAAGCCCCGCTCCGCGGGGCTTTTTTAAGAATGCTTAAATTTTTGGCTTAGGCTTCGGCTGCTAGAGCGTTGATGTGCGCCGCAAGCTCGGTTCCGATGCGGTCTTGTGCCTCACCCGTTGCAGCACCTATATGCGGTGTCAAGCTGATCTTTCCGTTCATCAACACCTTAATGGCTGGGGTTGGCTCGTTCTTGAACACGTCCAATCCTGCACCGGCAACTTTGCCGCTTTCTAATGCGTCCAATAGGGCTTCTTCGTTGATCACTCCTCCACGAGCTGCGTTCAATAAGAATATGCCATCTTTCATCTTCGCCAACTCAGTTGCTCCGATGAGGTCACCACCTGGTACGTGCAATGAGATGAAATCACTCTCTGCCAACACGCCTTCGAATCCTACGTTTTTACAGGTGAAGGTCGCATTTTGACCATCAAAGAAGTCTAGGCTTACCTCCACATCTTCATTGTGCATGTCCGAGAAAACCACTCGCATACCGGCACCAATGGCAAGTTTCGCCAAAGCCTGGCCGATACGACCGAAACCGATAATCCCTAAGGTGCGACCCTTAAGCTCAATACCGTTGGCATATGCTTTTTTCAATGCTGCGAACTGGGTATCACCATCCAAGGGCATTTGACGGTTTGAATCGTGCATGAATCTGACCAACGAACGCATGTGCGCCATGACTAATTCTGCTACAGAATCTGATGAAGCTGCAGGTGTATTGAAAACCTTCAACCCTTTGCTACGAGCGTACTCTACATCGATGTTGTCCATCCCTACACCGCCGCGGCCGATTCCCTTAATGGAAGGGCAAGCATCGATCAAGGCTTTACGTACAGTGGTCGCTGAGCGTACCAATACCACATCTACCTGGTGTTCGTTAATGTAGTTTTCTAGTTGGTCCTGAGCCACCTTCGTGGTGATCAGTTCATGGCCAGAGGCTTCAATCGCCGCTGCGCCTGATGCAGAAATACCGTCGTTTGCTAAGACTTTCATGCGTGTTGTTTTTCTAATTTTTTCATACAATCTACCAATGCCTGAACGCTATCGAGGTCCATGGCATTGTACATGGAAGCGCGGTAGCCACCCACAGAGCGGTGTCCGTTGATTCCACTAATATTGGCTGCTTTCCAAAGTGCGTCGAACGCCTCTTTGTGGGCCGCCTCGTCCTTCAAAAGGAAACATGCGTTCATATTCGAGCGATCCTCAACCGCTGCCGTACCCACGAACAATGGATTACGATCTATTTCACCATAAATCAAATCCGCTTTGGCTTGGTTGCGAGCAGCAATGGCTTCAACACCACCCATCTCCTTCAACCAACGCAAGGTCAACATGCTTACATACACAGAGAACACCGGAGGCGTATTGAACATGCTTTCCTTCTCAATGTGCGTGGTGTACTTCAACATCGTTGGGATGTAGCGTCCAGATTTCCCGAGGGCATCCTTGCGCACAATCACCAAAGTCGCTCCCGCAGGGCCCAAGTTTTTCTGTGCGCCCGCGTAAATCAAATCGAATCTGCTCACATCCACAGGACGAGAGAAAATATCCGAGCTCATATCACAAATCACTGGAACGTCCGTTTCTGGGAACGACTTCATCTGTGTTCCGTAGATGGTATTGTTCGACGTGCAGTGGAAGTAATCCGCCGAAGGATCGATGCTGTACCCTTTTGGAATAAAGTTGTAGTTCGCCTCCTTAGAAGAAGCAATAGCCTCCGCACTGCCTAATCCTACCGCCTCTTTTAAAGCCTTGCTTGCCCAAGCCCCCGTATCGAGGTATTGTGCATTACCGGTTTCCGTCAAGAAGTTGTAGGCAACCATCGCAAACTGCAATGACGCACCCCCTTGAAGGAAGATTACCTCGTGGGTATCTGGCACGTTCAAGGTTTCTTTGACTAAGGCTACTGCCTCGTTCATCACGGCAACAAAGTTCTTGCTGCGGTGTGAGATTTCAATAACGGACAAACCTAGTCCGTCAAAATCGAGTAATGCTTTAGAAGCTTCTTCAAACACTTGGCCAGGAAGAATACAGGGACCAGCGGAAAAATTGTGCGTTTTCATACGTGCAATTAAAGTGAGCGACAAAGGTAAAATGTCTACATACCTTAAGACTTAATTGGCACAAAAAGTTTAGATGATTTTTAACGGGTAATCAACAATTGGCCCCTTCCTTTACAAACGTATCCATAGTTACGGCTTTTCCGCTTCGTACACCTTAACTTTGAGGCATTGTTAAGAACCAAAATCCCATAACATGTCGAACGGAATTTTCAATGTACCTGTTGCTGCCAACGAACCTATTTACGATTATGCACCAGGCACTCCTGAACGCGAAGCATTATTAGCCTCTTACAAAGCGCAATTCAACGCCCAAGTGGACGTACCTATGTACATCGGCGGCGAAGAAGTGCGTACAGGCAACACCGGTAACCTCACCCCTCCGCACGATCACCAGCACGTGATCGGCACCTTCCACAAAGGCGATGCGAGCCACGTGGAAGCAGCCATTGAAGCAGCTCTAGCAGCGAAAGACCGCTGGTCAAATATGCCTTGGGAGCACCGCGCGTCTATTTTCTTGAAAGCCGCAGAACTGATCAGTGGGAAGTACCGCTATAAAATCAATGCAGCGACCATGTTGGCGCAAGGCAAGAACTGTTTCCAGAGTGAGATTGATTCGGTATGTGAATTGGCCGATTTCCTTCGCTTCAACGTCGAATACATGACGCAGATTTACAGCGAACAGCCGGAAAGCTCTCCAGGTGTATGGAACCGCATGGAATACCGTCCGCTAGAAGGTTTCGTTTTCGCCCTTACCCCATTCAACTTTACCGCTATTGCCGGTAACCTGCCTTCTTCGGCTGCTTTGATGGGCAACACCGTGGTTTGGAAACCAGCTAACTCGCAAATCTATTCTGCGAACGTGGTGATGGAAATCTTCCGCGAAGCGGGTCTACCGGACGGCGTAATCAACCTTGTATACGTCAGTGGCCCAGTGGCCGGCGATGTGATTTTCGAGCACAAAGATTTTGCAGGTATTCACTTCACGGGATCTACAGGTGTGTTCCAAAACCTTTGGAAAACCATCGGAAATAATATCCACAAATACCGCTCGTACCCACGTATCGTTGGAGAAACAGGTGGTAAGGACTTCGTCGTAGCACACCCTTCTGCCAAGAGCAAGGAAGTGAGCACTGCCCTAAGCCGCGGTGCCTTTGAATTCCAAGGACAGAAATGTTCAGCAGCCTCACGTGCCTACATTCCACAGAGCATGTGGCCAGCAGTGAAAGAAGAATTATTGGCTGACCTCGCCACCTTCAAGATGGGAACCCCAGAAGATATGGGCAACTTTATAGGTGCGGTCATCGACGAGAAAGCCTTCGACAAAATTGCTTCGTACATCGAGTACGTGAAAGAGCAGAGCGATGCTGAAATCATCGCTGGTGGTGGATACGACAAGAGCAAAGGGTACTTCATCGAGCCTACAGTAGTGGTGACTACCAATCCTAAGTTCCGCACCATGGTGGAAGAAATCTTTGGCCCTGTGTTGACCATCTATGTGTACGCTGATGCGGATTGGGACAGCATGCTTGACCTCGTGGACAGCACCTCTGAATATGCCTTGACCGGATCTATTTTCTCAGGCGATCGCTATATGGCCATTGAAGCCACCAACAGATTGGATAATGCTGCAGGAAACTTCTACATCAATGACAAACCAACCGGTGCCGTAGTAGGCCAGCAGCCTTTCGGTGGCGCACGCGGATCAGGAACCAATGACAAAGCAGGTTCTTACTTGAACCTATTGCGTTGGGTTAACGCCCGTACCATCAAAGAAACTTTGGTCCCTCCAACAGATTACCGTTACCCATTCCTCGGGTAAGACGAAAAATTTTTCGTCCTCTACATAAAAAAAAGGCGCCCTCGGGGCGCCTTTTTTTTATCCTCTAAAATTGTTGATTTCGCTTTTCGGCAGGTAGACCACCTTCTTCGTTTCAAAGAATTCGCCATCCAAATGTCTAGACAATGCAGAAATTCGAGCCTTAAGCGGGCCCAATTCTTCCGCCAAATCACCGCCTTTCAGATACAAGAGCCCGTTCACACGATCGGGGTCCAAATTCTTCGATGCAATCTTACCCTTAATCCAAGGCAAGAATCGTTGCATGTGGGTCACCGCACGGCTCACCACAAAATCGTAGGGACCTTTGAACTGCTCAGCACGTCCGTGAGATGCCTTAATATTTTCCAAACCTAGGGCTTCAGCCACTGCCTCGACCACTTTGATTTTCTTTCCGATGGAATCTACCAAATGGAATTGGGTCTCTGGAAAAAGAATGGCCAACGGAATACCAGGGAAGCCTCCACCCGTGCCAACGTCCAAGACTTTTTGTCCCGGCTTGAAGGAGTAGATTTTGGCGATGCCTAGGGAATGCAATACGTGCTTTTCGTAAAAGCTGTCCATATCCTTGCGAGAGATCACATTGATCTTCGCATTCCATTCCGTGTAGAGGTCAAATAGCGCAGCAAATTGGTCCTGCTGCTTCTGGGACAACCCAGGAAAATGACCATAGATGAGTTCTACTGTTTGCATGGGTCAAAGATAGCGTGGGTGCCGTACTTTTGCGCTACATGAAGTTCACCTTATTACACACGGACGATAAAAGTTCCGCAAGAGCCGGAACCCTTGAGACCGACCACGGCACCATACAAACACCCATCTTTATGCCGGTGGGTACTGCCGGCACGGTCAAAGGCGTGCACACCAAAGACCTCAAGGAGGATACCAAGGCCCAAATCATCCTAGGGAATACCTACCACCTTTTTCTGCGCCCCGGTACAGAAATTTTAAAAGCCGCAGGCGGACTCCACAAATTCAACGGCTGGGACCGCCCCATCCTCACAGATAGTGGCGGCTACCAAGTATATAGTCTCGCAAATCAACGCAAGATCACTGAGGAAGGTGCCACCTTCGCCAGCCACATCGACGGGACCAAACATTTATTCACCCCAGAACGTGTCATGGACATTCAGCGCGAAATTGGCGCAGATATCATCATGGCCTTCGACGAATGTCCCCCATATCCGTCCACCTATGAGTACGCAAAGGACAGTATGCACATGACCCATCGCTGGCTTGATCGCTGCTTCGACCGCTTGGACCAAGTGGATCCACTCTATGAATACTCACAAAGCCTGTTCCCCATCGTTCAAGGCTCCACCTACGACGACCTGCGGGATCAAAGCGCAGAATTTATCGCCAGCAAAAATGCAGATGGTAATGCCATTGGTGGATTGAGCGTGGGTGAGCCTGCCGAGGAAATGTACAAACATGCCTCAGGTGCTTGTCGCATTCTACCCGCTGACAAGCCCAGGTATTTGATGGGTGTAGGCACACCAGCCAATATTTTGGAAAACATTTCGTTGGGAGTAGATATGTTCGATTGTGTCATGCCGACCAGAAACGGCCGAAACGGCCAAATTTTCACCAGCGAAGGAATTATCAACCTCCGCAATAAGAAATGGGAAAATGTCCATGAACCGCTCGACCCAAATGGTACAAGCTTCGTCGATTCACAATATACCCTCGCCTATGTGCGCCACCTGATTCACAGCAAAGAATCCTTGGGTGCCCAAATTGCTTCTATGCACAACATCAGGTTCTACCTCTGGTTGGTAGAGCAAGCCCGCGAACACATCATCGCAGGTGATTTTGCAAGCTGGAAGAACCAAATGATTCCTAAATTGGAACAAAGACTCTAGGAAAGTGAGAAAATTGGATTGGTACATATTGCGCAAATTCTTGGGCAGCTTCGTGCTGACCATGATGCTCATCCTATCTATCGCCATTGTCTTTGATATCAGCGAAAAATTAGACGACTTCCAAAACGGCGCTGAACTCCACGAAATCATTTTCGATTACTATATCAATTTCATTGCCTTCTACGGCAATCTCTTCAGCGCGCTGATCCTATTCATTTCCACCATTTGGTTTACCTCGCGCATCACGGCGAACTCTGAAATTGTGGCCATCTTGACCTCTGGCACGAGCTTTAGACGACTACTGCGTCCCTATTGGATCGGCGCTACCATCATATGTTTGATCAGCCTGGCCCTAAACCACTTGGTCGTTCCACAAACCAACATCAAACGCATTGCCTTCGAAGAGAAATACGTGACCGGCGTGAACAGACCCATCAACCAAAAGGTCCACCGCCAAGTCCTTCCCGGCCATTACGTCTACTTCGAAACCTTCTCTGGCACGCGCCACAGCGGGTACCAATTCACTTATGAAGTCTTCGAAGACCACAAGCTCGCCAGCAAACTCAGCGCAGATTTCGTCCGTCTCGATACCGCCATTGGGAAGTGGCGCCTCGATAACTACCGCCTACGCACAGTAGATTCACTAGGGCAAGAACACATCCTTTCCGGGCGACGTCTCGACACTGTTTTATCCTTTACTTCGGAGCAAATCGCTCCCAAACTCAACTCCATCGCGACCATGAATAGTCGTGAACTCAGCAAATTCATCGCACAAGAAGAAATCACAGGCAACGAAAACATCGCTTCCTACCAAATGGAAATGCAACGACGCTCCTCCTACCCCTTAAGTGCCTATGTCTTTGTTCTCCTTGCCGTATCACTAGCCAGTCAGAAAAGACGCGGTGGACTCGGCATCAATATTGCCATCGGTCTGGTGCTCAGTGCCATTTACATCTTTACTATGCAAATCTCCCAAACCTTTGCCACCACCGGTATATTAAGCACTGACGGTTGGCTTGGGAAGACCTTGCTTTGGATCACCATCCAACCGGCCGAATTCGCCATCTGGATCCCCAACATTCTGTTCGCAGGTGTGGCGATTTGGCGCTACATTGTTGCTCCGAAATAATTGGCCATGAACTTCGAAAAAGGCTCACATCTGCGCGACCAGCTCAGCCTACACTTCATCGTGTTTATCTGGGGCTTCACCGCCATCCTAGGCCGATACATCAGTGTAGATGCGATTTCCCTGGTCTTTAACCGAACGGCCATGACTACCGTGGCCATAGCCCTGTTCATGTTCTGGAAAAAGCGTCCCTTCCGCGCCTCCTGGAAAGAAATAGGCTTCATGGCCTTATGCGGCGTTCTCATTGCCACCCACTGGATCACCTTTTTTGGCGCCATTAAAATTGCAAACATCAGCCTCACACTTGCCGGAATTTCCACCGGTGCCCTATGGTCGGCGCTATTGAAACCAGTGCTAGACAAGGGCAAGATTGATATTATCGAACTCCTCCTCGGCGCAATTGTCGTGGTGGGCGTTGTGGTTATTTTCTATGAAACACCAGACGCAGCCAACCTCCGCTATTATGAGTTTTTAGGTTTGAAGGTGACCAATTATCAACTCGGCGTCCTCATCGCCCTAATCAGCGCATCATTAAGTGCATCGTTTAGCATATTGAACAAACAATTGGTCGCACGATACCCCCTCCCCGTCCAAGTCACCTTCTGGGAACTAGGCTTTGCCTTCATCGGCGTCGGCCTCTACGACCTCATCTTCGGCTCACACAATCCTATGTCCCTGTGGATCACGACCACTAGCGACTGGTACTTCATGGCCATTCTCGCCCTGCTCTGCACGGCCTATCCCTTCATCCAAAGTGTTGAATTACTCAAGCGAATGAGCCCATTTTCCGTCATGCTCGCCATTAACCTTGAACCCGTCTATGGCATAGGGTTAGCCGCGCTAATTTTCGGAGCACAGGAAAACATGACCCCTACCTTTTACATTGGAGTAGTAGTGATTTTAGCTACCGTCATCGCAAATGGAATAATAAAGGCGCAAAAAAGGAAGTCCCTCTCCTAAGGACTTTGTATTTTGCACGACCGATTCAGAATGTAACTATGGACTATCTTTCATTTGAAAAACCCATTGAAGAGCTTGAAAATCAGCTGACAAAGGCCCTAGAACTCGCCGACGAGACTGGTGTGGATATGGCCAAGACCATTACTGATATTCAACAAAAACTCGACGACGCGAAGAAGGAAATCTACAGCAACCTAAGCGCTTGGGAACGTGTTCAATTATCACGTCACCCACAACGCCCCTACACCATGGCATATATCAATGCCTTGACCCAAGGGGATTTCATCGAAATGCACGGCGACCGCGGTATTAAAGATGATAAAGCGATGATAGGTGGTTGGGGAACCATTGACGGTAGGAGCTATATGTTCATCGGCCAACAAAAAGGCGTGAACACCAAGATGCGTCAATACCGCAACTTTGGTATGGCCAACCCAGAAGGGTACCGTAAAGCCTTACGCTTGATGAAGCAAGCCGAAAAGTTCGGTCGTCCTATCATCACCTTGATCGACACCCCAGGAGCCTTCCCAGGACTCGAAGCGGAGGAACGCGGACAAGGTGAAGCCATTGCCAAGAACATTATGGAAATGGCCCGCCTAAAAGTGCCGGTCATTTGTATCATCATCGGAGAAGGTGCCTCAGGAGGTGCTATCGGTATCGGTGTTGGTGATAAGGTCCTCATGCTGGAAAACACTTGGTACAGCGTGATCTCCCCAGAAAGCTGTTCTTCTATCCTTTGGAGAAGCTGGGATTACAAAGAGACCGCTGCTGAAGTATTGAAGCTGACGGCGAAAGACATGAAGAAAAACGGCCTCATTGACGGCATTATCAAAGAACCTCTCGGCGGCGCTCATGCCAACCCAGATGCTATGTTCGAGATTGTGAAGCGTGAGATCGTGAAGCATACCAAGGCACTCGAAAAAATGAGCACCGAAGACCTAGTGGCTGCAAGAATGGAGAAATTCTTTGCAATGGGCATCTACGAAGAGTAACTTAGAAGAATGGCAGAACAAAGAGCAAATCAACCCAACGCCGGACGCAGTTCTGGAGCCCTCGTCAACTTGACGGCTGGAGGTCGCGTACCCCCGCAAGCTGTTGATTTGGAAGAAGCTGTTTTGGGAGCCTTGCTTATTGATAAAAATGCCCTCTCAAAAATTGTCGACATCCTCCACCACGAGGCTTTCTACAACGAAAGGCACCAGCACATTTTCAAGGCTGTGGTCAGTCTCTTCGGGGAAAATCAGCCGGTAGATATTCTTACCGTAGCCTCGGAGTTACGCAAAGAAGGTCAGATGAAGCAGGCCGGTGGTGAAGTCTATTTGGCCCAATTAAGCCAAAAGGTCAGTTCCGCCGCCCACATCGAATACCACGCCCGCATCATCATACAAAAGCACATTCAACGTGAACTCATTCGAATCTCGAGTGAAATTATCGAAAGTGCTTTCGACGAAACAACCGATGTTCTTGAGCTCCTGGACAGTTCGGAACAAAAATTATTTGAAGTTGCCCAAGGAAACTTGAAGCGTAACTATGAAAGCTCCGAAGCGCTGATTCGTCAAGCCCTCGAGCGTATCGAACACATCAGCAAACAAGAAGGTCTGTCGGGGGTACCCTCTGGTTTCTCTGATCTTGACCGTATCACCTCAGGCTGGCAACCTTCGGATTTAGTGATCCTTGCGGCCCGTCCCGGTATGGGTAAAACAGCCTTCGTATTGTCCATGGCGCGAAACATGGCCATCGAACACGATAAAAAGGTCGCGATCTTCTCATTGGAGATGTCAAGTGTCCAATTAATCACTCGTATCATCTCCTCCGAAACAGGCCTCAACTCTGAAAAACTCAGAAAGGGTGACCTTACAGATTACGAATGGAAGAACCTGACCTCTGGCGTCGTCGACCTAGAAAAAGCCAAGTTATTTATTGACGATACCCCGGCCCTCAGTGTCTTTGACCTGCGTGCCAAAGTACGTCGTCTGGCCTCGACCCAAGGCCTAGATGTCATCATCATCGATTACCTACAGCTTATGACCGTCGGCGGCTCAAAAACGCAAGGAAACCGTGAACAAGAAATCTCAACCATTTCTCGTTCGTTAAAATCCATTGCTAAAGAATTAAACGTTCCCGTCATCGCACTCTCGCAGTTATCTCGTGCCGTTGAAACGCGTTCGACTTCAAAGCGCCCGCAACTTTCCGACCTCCGTGAATCTGGGGCGATTGAGCAGGATGCCGATATCGTAAGCTTCATCTACCGTCCTCAATACTACCAAATCGAAGAGTGGGAAGATGGCACGCCTTGTGAAAACGAAGCAGAAATCATCATTGCGAAACACCGTAACGGTTCTTTGGACGACGTTCGCCTGCGCTTTATCGGGGAATTGGCGAAATTTGCCAATAAAGAACAGGGCTCTACCATGATTATGGAGAGTAAAATGAATGACTCAAGCGGCTTCGGTAACGTAACGGACGGCCCTTCAGGCTATCCAGATCTCCCTACCCCGGATGCAGGCGATGTTCCATTCTAAGCGCATGTTTGGCACGCCATTCCATCGCTTTTTTCTACTATTCATTTTCTCGGTCCAATTCCTGCATGCCCAAATCCTCGTGCCTATGGACCAAAGCAACCAACGCGACCACCTTCGCGCCTATGGCCTGATGTATTCCGCCATTGAGCAAGGCTACAACTGCCATTGGCTTCTGAACTACCGCGGCGGCTCCTTTGCCATCCTCAACGCAGATCAAAACATCGTTCGCGAAGCCATCAAACGTGGTGTATCCTACGAAAGCACCTCCGAAGGCGTCTTGCTCACCATCATGGAATCCCTTCAAAGCCCGGCAGAAAACACCAACACTGTCGAACTTCAGAAAGTCCCCAAGATCGCCGTCTATTCGCCGCCAGGCGCACAGCCCTGGGACGATGCCGTTACCATGGTGCTCACCTACGCCGATATTCCCTTCACCACCATCTACGACCAAGAAATCCTCGACGGCAGCCTGGGCGACTACCAATGGCTTCACCTACATCATGAAGATTTCACCGGTCAATACGGTAAGTTCTATGGCTCCTACAGAGATGCCGCTTGGTACATCAATCAAAAGGCCTCTTTCGAGGCGGCAGCCAGAGAGATGGGTTACGCGAAGGTATCCCAACAAAAAGGTGCCGTCGCTCAATCAATCGCAGCATATGTAAAAGAAGGCGGATTCCTATTCGCCATGTGCAGCGCTACCGACAGTTATGATATTGCCCTTGCGGCCATCAACACAGATATCTGTGAACCCATGTTTGATGGTGACGGCATGACTCCCGGTGCTGCCTATGCTTTGGATTACTCGGCCACTTTCGCCTTCGATAATTTCGAGTTGTTCACGAATCCCATGCGCTACGAATACTCAAATATTGATGTAACAGAACAACGAATCCGTGTGATGAAGGAACCGAAGGACTTTTTTGAGTTGTTCGACTTCAGTGCGAAGTACGACGTAGTACCGACAATCTTAGTACAGAACCATACAGATTTAGTCCGTGGATTCTACGGTCAAACCACTGCCTACCGGCCTGCTACGATCAAACCAAGCACCACCATTTTAGGCAAAAGTGTGGTCGATGGCGCCGCACGATATATACACGGTAGCTATGGTGAAGGATTTTGGACCTTTTACGGCGGACACGATCCCGAGGATTACCAACACAGAGTAGGTGATCCCCCTACCGATCTGAACAACCACCCCAACAGCCCAGGCTACCGATTGATTCTAAACAACATTCTTTTCCCTGCGGCGAAGAAGCCGCCACAGAAGACCTAGTTAAACAAGGTCCAGCGTGCACTAACCTGTACCCATCGATCTGAGCGAGGCGTGCTACCGTAGGCATAATAAGTATACGGGGCCAATCCTTCCAAAGCATTGATGATTCGTACTGCTCCCACGAAATTTGCAATACGTGCTTCAAAATAGGCGGTACCCCATGGGTACGTTCCTGCTAAATAATCCGTCTGCATCGCCCAGATAGGCACCCCAACCAAATACGTTGGCGCATAGAATACATCCTCTAGACTGACGTTAACACCAGCCTTCCATTCAAACTTTGTCGCAATACTGGCCTTATAATTCACCTCTGAGAATCCACCCCAATTAGGCGTAGCGAAACCCCCAAATGAAGATTTGTAAGCACCATACCCTTGAACACAGGCATTCCAACCCTCATCATCACTACTCACACCAAACTGAATACGCCCGTACATTCCGTCCCAAGTAGATAGCTGGTCAAAGGATTCGAAATAGCGCATACCGCTCATCTGTGCGCCGTAAAGCACTCCTTCCTTTTTCCATTTCTCACCAAAGATCCAATGTGCTTTCCCCTCATTTTTGAAATAGGGTACATCAACAGTTCTCAAGTCGTACGAATAGCCGTATAACTGCTCAAAACGGTACATATAGGGTTGGCGCAGAATATTCCATTGTAGTGACAAATCCCCTGGAACAGAAAAAAACTTCGCGCTAAGCGAGACATCAAATGCTCCGGCATTGTATCCCAAGGCATTGAAATTGAATATAGCTCTGTATTTAAAACTCTGGACGGAAACATTCCCAAGCATGATACGCCCTCGAACAAATGGCGAAACATTTGCATCAAATGCTTCCGTATACTGGACCGAATCACTTCTAAATCCATCCCATCCTAAAGAATTACTCTGCAAATGCTCTAGGCCCGTCGCTAAACTAGTCACCATAAAACCAGGGTAAGGCCGTCTTATTGGACCATTGAATGCTATGAAATGTGTAAAGTCTAGCTGTGCCTTGCTTAACCTCAAAGAATCTGAATACCTCAGGGTACGCTGTTTTACCAATGGAGCTGTTCCCGTACTGTCCCAAAAGTATTCGGATGCCGACATTGAATTATTAACCGCCCAGCTCTTTGTATTAAAAGAAATGCTACCATTGAAGTTTGGAGACCCCAAGGCATCCAACTTAGCCCAATACTTAATATCTAATTCCTCTTCAAAAAGCGCTCCTCCACCATCGTTCACAGCGAAATTTCGCCTCAGTGAAGGAACATTACTCTCGAATAAACTTGGAGAAGATAACCCTCCGTTCTGACCTGATCTCGAATTGAAATAAGCCACCTCCAATTTCGATTGCGTCCAAACTTTATAGGGATCCAATTGCTGCATCGAAAAATGTAACTCATGGCCATCCGTACCTTCATTACGAAACAATCCCAATGAATTGTTACGAAGGTAATCGACATATACTTGCTCGTTTGAATCAACCGGTGAAAGTGCAGTAATACCGAAGACCTGCCCACCACCTATACCAGTTTGAAGCCTCAAATCCGACCGAGGAGAAGACGAACGATAATCGCGCGGCATCTGTGAATAGCTTTTGGAGAATCTATGCCAACCGTCTAACCCAGAATTCACGATGGGCTCTAAGGAATTATAAGATAATCCACCAATAGCTGAATTTTCCCTTTGGGTCCAATTCCAGGAATCCTGTAACCAAATCTGGTCCTCCGCTCGCCTATCCAACAGCACTGTCAACGAATCCCAGCGTTCATTTTGGTATAGGTAATACCCCTTACTATTGTAAGGAAACGCTACATATCTATGGCCATCGACTTTGACCCCAATATTGGGCAATGATTCCAATGTATCAGCATCCTCCACAACGATTGAATCCACCTGGCCAACCATTTGGGTTGAGAGCAATACGAATAATGAAAGTAGATAAGGCCTCATACAGGCGTAAACTTAATCAATAATGCTGCAATAACGCGTAAATGCTGACTTTAGCGCATAAAAAAAGCCCAACCTAGTAAACTAGATTGGGCTCGAAAAATGGCGGCGACCTACTCTCCCGCTAACGCAGTACCATCGGCGCAAGTGTGCTTAACTTCTCTGTTCGGAATGGAAAGAGGTGATCCACACTGCAATAACCACCATAAACTTTAAATAAGTTTAATGTAATAACACATTGGTATGTGAACATATAAAGTCTTCGTCTTAGAAAGCCACGGGTAATTAGTACTTCTCGGCTATGATGTTACCACCTTTACACCTGAAGCCTATCAACGTCCTAATCTCGAACGACCCTTAAGGGAAATCTCATCTTGAGGTGGGCTTCGCACTTATATGCTTTCAGTGCTTATCCCAACCAGCCGTAGCTACCCTGCGGTGCATCTGGCGATACAACAGGTACACTAGAGGGCTGTCCAACTCGGTCCTCTCGTACTAAAGTCAGCTCCTCTCAAATTTCCAACGCCCACAGCAGATAGAGACCGAACTGTCTCGCGACGTTCTGAACCCAGCTCGCGT